>Ga0075122_10000322_pt1 | contig 39213 bp, 47 predicted proteins | sample AntAceMetag02UKB_FD_69790 | JGI IMG/M metagenome (GOLD analysis project Ga0075122, IMG submission 69790) | Saline lake microbial communities from Ace Lake, Antarctica - Antarctic Ace Lake Metagenome 02UKB | ecosystem: Environmental > Aquatic > Non-marine Saline and Alkaline > Saline | place... | reverse complement strand
TTAAAGTGTTTTAATCCATAATTATACATTCTGCCAAAACCATTACAATATTTATATTTAAACCCTATTTGCATACATTTCAGACTGCTTCGCAGTCCGAAATGTAAGTGAACTTATACAGATAGGGCAATATTATCGGGATATCCGTAGTTTTTGCGACCAACAGGAACAAAAATTAGGGAGAGCGAGCGTTAAAAATAAAATTCTATGATTTTTACTATTACTATCGCCAAAACACAACCAATTCCTACTACAAATGAAATTCGAGCAATTTCATTTTGTGTTTCAGTTGGATGTTTTTCAAATAAAACTATATTCCAGAATATAAGTAATGTTATTATGGCTATTGTGGCTAATATTGTAATCATAGAATTTTATTTAGCTCGCGAACTGGATATACCGTGTTAGCTGATATAAATTGTTTTTCAGCTTAAAAGAAGTAAGGTGGCAATAACTAGGCATATCGTGGCAATTACTAAAAGGCGTGACCAAAAAAGTTGTTTTCTGTTATATTCATTTTGTTCTTCAATAAGTTTTTTCTGCAATTTAAAATTAAGAATTATTGCGCCCACCTTCTGCATTTCAGGAACACTATTATTTATTTTCTTTTCTATTTCTTCTATTGATTGTTTTGTGTCGAATATATTCATAATTTTCATTCTATATTAGTTAAAAAAATAAAACAAACTCTAATCCCCTAATATACTCAAAGTCTCTTTAGCGCATTTTTTCCAACTAAATTCTTTTACTCTTTCCTTTCCTTTTTTAATCAAATCCTCTTGTAATTCCTTGATAATCAAAACTTCTTTCATTTTGTTTGCGATTTGCTGATGGTTGTTTGGATCAACTAAAATAGCAGAGTCTTTTGCTACTTCAGCCATGGCGCCAAAGTTTGAAGTTATGACTGGCGTACCACTTACCATTGCTTCTAATATTGGTAGACCAAAACCTTCGTATAAGCTAGGAAATAAAAATAAATCTGCATTTTTATATAAAGCTGGTTTGTCTTTTTCCGCAATATAACCAAGTTCAATTATTTCATCTTGTAAATTGTTTTGTTTTATAATACTTTCAGTTTCTTCCCATCCATATCCCCTACTACCTGCTAAAACCAGTTTGTGTGATAGCTGGCTGTTTTGTTTTAAAATAGCAAAACTTTTGATAATGCCTATGATATTTTTTTTTTTTTCTAAACGACCAAGATATAAGATGTAAGGCGAATTAATTTTTTTATTTTTTTGTGAAGATATAATATTTTGATTTTCTGTTGCTAAATACGTTACCGCAATTTTATTCTCATCAGCTTTAAAATATTTGATTATTTCTTGTTTGGAAAATTCTGAAATGGTAATTATTTTTTTGGCATGCTTCACGGCAAATTTGGTAGACCATTTTAAATATCGTAATTGCCATTTTGAATATGCTTCTGGATATTTTATAAAACCAACATCATGAATTACCGCTACTGTATTTTTCGGATGAATGATTGGCATGGCAGATGCTGGGACAAATAAAGCGTCTGGTTTATGAAACAACATTTCTAAACTTAATCTGCCTTGTGTCCAAAGATATTTGAATGGCCAATTTAAAATCTTAATCTGGGGGTCCAACCCCCTATAGGGGGTTGGACCCCCAAAATCATCGCAATACAAAACAAACTGATTATCAGAATCAATTTTAAGTAAATTTTTTATTACATGGTATGCGTACCACTCCACACCTGTTTTATTTTTTTTAAACGCTCGAGATGCGTCTATACCTATTTTCATAATTTTATTAACTCCCCTCTACCTCTGGGAGAGGGGTTGGGGGTGAGGGCGTTATTTAGTTGCCAAAATACTACGCTTATACGAACTTAAGTTATCCAAAGCGATTCCTGTGCCTTTGGCCACGCAGTATTGAGCTTCATCTGCTACATAAGCAGGCACGCCAGTAGTGCGAGCCAATAACTGGTCAATATTTCGTAATAAAGAAGAACCGCCAGCTAAAATCATACCTTTATCCATAATATCAGCAGCTAGTTCTGGCGGCGTACCTTGTAATACTTTTTTTGCAGCAGCTACAATATCTTCTAACTCACTTTGAATAGCGTCAGTCACATCATCAGAAGTAATATTAATAACCCGAGGCAAGCCAGAAACAATATCACGTCCTTTTACTTCCATATTCATTTTTTCTTCTAAATATAAAGCAGAACCAATATTAATTTTAGTTTCTTCAGCTGTACGCTCGCCAATTGCTAAATTGTATTTTTTACGGATATAACTAGCAATAGCTGCATCAAATTTATTACCGCCAACCCGAACAGAATTAATAGATACAATTCCACCTAAAGAAATCACAGCCATTTCAGCCGTACCACCACCAATATCAATAATCATATGTCCAGAAGCAGAACCAATCGGAATATCAGCTCCAATAGCCGCAGCCACTGGTTCTTTGATAATGTAAGCGGCTTTTGCACCAGCAGCAATAGTTGCATCTGACACAGCTCTCCGTTCAGTGGAGGTAATTCCAGCTGGCACAGCAATCATTACTTCTGGCCGAAATACCCGCATGCCACCAACTGCTTTATTAACAAAATATCTAAGCATGGCTTCTGTTGTGCGATAATCAGCTATCACGCCGTCTTTAAGCGGTTTAATGGCCACAATAGTCTCAGGAGTACGTCCGACCATTTCTTTAGCTTCATTGCCCACTGCCAAAATCTTGTTATCAGTTAAGGAAATAGCAACAACAGAAGGCTCGTTTATCACGATCCCTCTTTTTGGTAAATGCACCAATGTATATGCAGTTCCTAAGTCAATACCGATTCTTTTTACAAACATGTTTTAACATATGACAATTGACAATTGACAATTGACATTTTATTCCACCAACTATTTCGTTGGATTATTTAATAAATTTTTTCTAAAAGCAGTTAATTGATTTGATAAATTAGCAGCTTTATTTAAATAATAATTATGTTCATCTGTATTTATATAATTATTATCTAAAGCAACATCTAAGCAAGCCACTACTTCATTTAAAGAAGTATGAGAATTGTTAAGATAATGAGCAAAATCTTTATCTGTACCTCTATCGCATCCTTCAGCTATATTTAATATTATTGAATATGAAGCTCTCCATAATTGAGAAGTTAGACAATATTGTTCTACTTTGGGAAATTTTATTTTCGTTAAATTTCTTAATTCCTGATTAAACTGTCTAGCATCCTTATAAACTTGGAAATTTCTAAATCTAAATTTTTGTTGAAAATTAATCATAGTCTCATTACTAATTGTTAATTGTCAGGTGTTAATTGTCAACTGTCAACCTGTACTTCCACATATATTTTAACCATGAGGAAATATGAATTCTAACATTTCTATTAAATAATGAAGTTAGCCAATTACTACCACCACTAAAACGATGAGGATAATGAATAATTTTACTTTCGGGATAATACCAAACTTCATAACCACTTTGCCAAGCTCGGCGACATAAATCAGTATCTTCAAATCCTAAAAAAAATCTTTCATCAAACATATCTATTTTTTCTAATAAATCTTTTCTAATAAATAAACAAACACCATATATCCAATCAGCTCTAGTTGCCTGACTGTAATCTAAATCTTTAGTAAGATATGAGTTTATTTTTTTTTGAATAAATTTTAATTTTTGCAAAGGAGTGCGACGATATAATGGAATTAAAAAATCTGGAAAACGAGAACGAGTATATTGTGAACTGCCATCTGGATTTAAAGCTTGAGGCCCAGCAATCCCAACATTTTTATTTTCTTCCATAAAACGGTGCATCTTTAAAAATGTATCTTGCTTGCTGACTGTGTCTGGATTTAAAACTGCAATATATTTTCCTTGAGCATGTTTAATGCCTAAATTATTTCCTCCGCCCATTCCTAAGTTATGCGGGCTTTGAATAAATTTGATATTAGCAAAATTGCGACTTAGCATTTCTTTAATATTGTCTTGCGAATTATTATCTACTACAATAATTTCATATTTTAACATACTTAAATCAGACTCAATAATACTCTTGAGGCAATTTTTTACCAATCCGGTTGATTTATAATTTAAGATGACAAATGAAATATCCATGATGTTAGTCTAAAGTTTAAAGTCAGAAAGTCCAAAGTCTGGAATTATTTTATCCACTTTCTAATACTCTTGGGTTTATTATTTTTTCTATAATTAATTAAATATTTTAAATTCTTAAAAACTTCTGTCCAAGCTAATAAATTTTTTTGTTCAAATAATATTGAAAAAACTATTTTTTTAAATTCATAAAATGAAATAAAAATTCCATAGCGAAGTAAATCTGATGCTGATAAATTTTTAATTAAAATATAAAGATGATTTCGGTAAGAAAGATGTTTTACTATATTAGATTGATTTTTTCTATTTAAGGCTACACTAATATCATTTAAACTTTTACTTCCGCTAGCTTTTCGTTCATGATAAGCAACTGCCTCCCCTATTCTGTAGGCCTGCCAATTTTTATTTTGCAATCTAAATGCTAAATCAACATCTTCTTTATAATTAAAAAATTTCTGATCAAAATATCCAACATCTTTTAAAGCAGAATTTCTATAAATTGGTAAACAGCCAGAAACACCAAAAATTTCTTCAGTTTTATTAAATTTCTCGTGTTTTAATTCACCAGCGCCTAATTCTCTTACTTCAAATGAACGCTTAATCTTCAATCCAGCTGTGTCAATCTTATCGGTTTTTCCCTTGTTAGTCAATTTTGACTTATTATCAAAATCCCATTGTAAAATTTTACCTATTCCAGCGCCAACTTGTTCGTTTTTATCTAAAAAATTAATAATTTTTTCAATATAATCAGGATCTAGAATAGTATCTGGATTTAAAAGCATAATATACTGACTATCCACCTGTTTCATTATTACATTATTACCGCCAACAAATCCTAAATTTTTACTTGATTTTAAGAATTTAATGTCTTGTTTGCCAGCACACAACTCTTTAGCAATCTGAAAACTGTTATCAGGTGAATTATTATCTAAAACAACAAGTCGCCAATCTTTAAAAGTTTGGTTAAATAAGGAGTTTAAACAATCTGGCAAATATCTTTCACTTTTGTATAGCAACAAGCTAATTGTTAATTTATATTTCATAGTTAACCTAAATTACCATAAAATCGTAAAAACATCAATAAAGACCGCTTGTAATTTAGCGGTCTTTATTTTAAATAATTTTTAAATTAAAATTAATCTTCTGGCTCAATAATTAATACTGCGTCACTCAATAATCCTACACTACCAATTCCATTAACCGTCACAGGTGTTTCATCGTGCAATTCTTCTGCGTCTATGTCTGTTATCTTAAATCTAACTGTTTTACCTTCTGCACTTAAAGCTAAATTAGCTATTAAAGAAATATCTATTTCCTCATCTTCACTAACGCCAATACTTAAATTTTGAAAGGTGTATGTTTCTGATCCAGTGTCACCTTCCATAGCTTGAGTGGATGATCCACTAATTCTTACCTCAGTAAATCCTTGGCTAGCAAAAACTTGACCTTGTTGGACTCTAAAGGTAATGCCAGTAATTTTAATATCACCATCAGTAGCAGCTGCTGTAAATTTGGCTACTTGTTGTTTAGTGTGATTAGCCTCTACTTCATCTTCAACAGCTGTTTCTAAATCTGGAGCAGTAAATGTCAATGTCGGAGTATACACGCTAAATAACTGTCCGTCCAAACCTTCAGTTGGGTCACCAAAAATATCAGTGTACATGGTATTATCAGCTCCAATTTTGTAATTAATATCTTTAATATTAACTCTATATCGATTGGTATTTTCTGCTTCTGCTGGAACATTAACTCTTACAGCTATTCTAATAATATCGTCATCTTCTATTTTATAATTATTTAATTCTATAATAGCCTCTTGATTAAATCCTTCTCTAGCTGAAATATATCCCATTTCTTCATTATTAGTTATATCAAATACTACCAACTCTCCAGTAAACTGTGGTGCGCTACTTGGAGTTGAATTTACACTTAAATTAATTTCTTGTAAATAAACATCTTGACTAATATTATGAAGCTCAAATAATCCAACTTGAGAATTGTCAGTATCACGATAAGCTTTTTTCTCATCATCATCCAAATCAACCGCATAAAAACCAAATCCTAAACGACCAACTGCAAATCTATTATAATTATCATTAACTCCTTTGCCAACTGGAAAATCGCCAGATATATTAATACTATATTTTTGTCTTATGCCTAATATTGAAACATCTGAACTATTTTTGATCACCATCTTAATAGTTCGCCCATCTCCAGCTACCACATCCCCTCTTAATTCTATTCCTAATAAATCATCTTTATTTATTTCAACATCTTTATCTGTTAAATCATAAGTAACTCGTTTAGATACTAATCTTCCTCCAGTGGCAATAACTGTATTTCCTTGATATAAAGATAAATTTGATATGTTAGTGTCGCCTGCTGTTCCAACATTAGTAAAGGTTATTTTTTCTAATTTAACATCTTCACTGCCACTTGTTTCAATAATATTAAATCTAGCTAATGAAACATTACTAGAACCGATAACTAACTCTCTAATGGTTTTAGTAACAGTCATTCCTTCTAACTCTACCTCTCCAATTAATCCTGACAAAGGCACTAACATGTGAGTATTTCCTTTTGCTGGGAAAATACCAGCTACAGCTGCGCTAGCGTCTATGTCAGTTGGTTCATCTATACTAAAACTGGTTGTGTGATGAATTTCCGTACCATTCTTAAAATTAACTTTTATTTTTATTAATTTATCACTATTTTTAGGAATTACTAATGGATTTTCCCCAAAATTAAAACTAAGACGTCTATTGTCAGATCTTAATTGTGATGGATTTCCAATCTTATTTCCTTCACCATCTTCTAAATATACTTTATCTATATTTTGATTTGATAGTATATCATTTTTTGTGATAGTAATTCCTCTTATTCTAACAGTACCAAAAGAAGCATGCATCTTAAAGATTGTTACCTCATTATCACGAGTAGTAAATGGTATTGATTTAGCAACCGGATTAGAACTGTCTAATGTAACAATTAACTGAGCGCTAGTGACCCCCTGCATTGGTGGTAATGTATCATCTTTTGTTACTGGCTCATTATTAATAATTTGACTTTGGTTATAGCTGTCTCCACTGACCATATCTGAATTAAATTCTACAGTATTATAACTATCTATATCAGCCCGATTAACTGTCATTATTTTTGACCATTGAAAACCATTATTTAAAAAAGTTTGTTCATCAGGTATCCAAGCTTTATTATTATCACGAATATAATAAATTCTCGGCCCATCGTTTGATTTTAATAAACTAGCCATTGGCCAATCTTCTAAATCACGATTACTAACTGTAATAATTTTTTTAGGATCATTATTTCTATAAGCATGAAAAGCTTGCAAGGTGCGATGATGCTTTTTTAAATTCTGACTATAATTTAAATAATACACTCTGCCAGTTTGATCATTTCTAACAAGTTTAGTAACTTGATATCTATTTTTTTCTGCCACACTAACTATCTGGATGTTTTTAAAATCAAATTTATAATCATTAAAAATTGCTTCGTTTCTAATTAAATATTTTTGATTATTAATTACTGCATAAACTTTAGGACTGTCAGCTGATTTTATTAATCTGACATTACCGCCTAGCAATGAATTATCAACTGCCTTAACCTGGTCTTTACTGAAAAAAGAAAAAATACCAAAAACTATTAATAGTATTGATATGCTAAAAATCAAAAAACTTTTTCCATGTTTTAATTTATGGTGAAACATGAATTGGTATGTTTAGGTTTGTTACCTAATTTATGTGTATAAGTTAAATTTATTATACCATAAAATTATATTTTCTCACAAAAAAACTCTACTTAAATAAATAGAGTTTTTTGAATAAATTTTGGAGCCACTTTTCGGATTTTTACCCCGCCACGAGTGTAACGAGTTGTGCGGGGCGAACCATTATAATAATTTCGTTTACCCTTTCATAAGGGGCGGGTCTGCCTACACTAAAGCTACGGCAAGACAAGCAGGCAAAACAGTTGCTAAAATAAAATGGCTTGCCATGCGTAGCTTTCTTTGACCTACCGTAGAGCGAAGTATGGAGCCACCTTTCGGATTCGAACCGAAGACCTACTGTTTACAAAACAGTTGCTCTAACCAACTGAGCTAAGGTGGCAATAATAATTTACTGTTTATCCCGCCTATTCAGGCAGGGACAAGCAAAACAATTGCTCTAATTTACCCCGTCCCTTTATGGGCGGGGCCAACTGAGCATCATGAAACTTATATTATCACAAACTTAAAATTTTATCAATGTATTCTTGCGTGGTCATATAATTATGTGATTCTGTACCTATCCTTGCTTTTATTCTATCATAATTATCCACAATCCACTCCATCTTATTTTTTAAACTCTCACTATTCCCTGCTTTAAATAAAACATTTGGTGCTAACCCCGTATGATGCTGTGCATCTGACGGGGTAAAAATTTCCGGGATACCACCAATATTACTAGCTATTACTGGCAAATTATTTTGTTGTGCTTCAAAAATAACTGTTGGTTGATTTTCATAGCACAAAGATGGCACAACTAGACAATTTGCTTGTTGCATTAACTGACGTACTTCATTTGGGGTTTGGCGACCAAGAAATTTGATATTATTTAAACCTAGTTTTTGACTTTTGACTTTTGACTTTTGACTACCATACCCTTCGCCTACAATCCATAACTCGCACGAATTTTTTAACTTAGCAAAAGACTCTATTAACAACTCTATGCCTTTATGTTTTTCTATTTGCCCAACATAGAGAAAAGTAAAAAACCTCTCATTGTCATTCCGGGTTAGTGCCTGTCCGCCTTGGGTGGGAAGCGGAGACCCGGAATCCACTACCTTATCTATTGGATTTCTCAAAACAACTCGTTTACTATCTTTAAAAAATCCTCGTTTCACATACTCGTCTAATAACCACTGTGAAGGAGAAATAATAATATCAGGTGAATTAAATAATTTTTTATTTATAACTTGATAAACTTTAGCTACAAAACTATCAACTATCTTTTCTCTCCCAGAAAACATTAATCCAGAAGGATGCAAAAGTTGGATATCGTGTAGAGTGTGGATGTGCCTAGACGAAGCGATTCGATCGCTCCCGCCGGAGCGGTCGAACCGCTTTACTGCCAATGCAGTTAAAAAACCAACTCCTGTTAAATTATGAGTCATGACAATATCGGGCTTCTCTGCTCGCAAAATTTTCTTAATCTTAAAATAACTTTGAATATTAAAAACGTTTATAAGATGCCAAAAAGCACGCAAAAATTTTGGAAGTTTAGCTAGATTATAATAAGAAATCAGATTCCATGGGTAAAAAATACGCAGTTTAGGAGTCCAACTCCCTATAGGGAGTTGGACTCCTCTGATAGGTTTTGTTGAAATAACAAAAACCTCATTTCCTGCTTCTTCTAATCCTTCAACTATAATCTCTAATATTCTTTCTGCTCCACCTCTTAAATATGGTTTATATAAATTGTTGATTATACATATCTTCATGAATTAAACATATCATTTTTCTGTGGAAAAGTCTATATATGCTAATTTTAGCTAAAAAATACTACTATATATTGACTTTTTTTAATATATATGTTAGTATTATTAATCATCCAATTCATACGCAGAGCGTCCCTGAATGGAGATAAAAACATTTTAAAGGGGGATCTTCTACTATGAAAATCACACGTCTGTTCGTTACAATTTTCGCCATCTGTTTGGTTTCGTTGCTCTCTCCTCAGTCGCAGGCTCGTTCTGAATTTCCGATTGATTTGGACATCACCGATTCGTCAAATGCCCTTGAGTGGAGACTCAAAGATGTTTCTTCATGGGTTTATCTCCTCGTTAGTGAAGAGCTAATCTCGCAGGAACAGGCCAATCAATTCAATTGGCAAGTACTCCATACAATGGGAACAAAAGTGTTCACATTTCATTGGTTTTTGGCAGATTCAAAGATTTTTTCCGACGAAGAAATCATTCAAGCATTTGGGATAGCTAATTTCTATGAAAATGAACGTCCAAATAACGAAGAATGGCTTAAACGTGAACTTTCACCAATTGAAATCGTAACGGTTTGCGCAAGACTTACGAAAATTCTAGCAGAAAAAAAAGAATTGCCAATAGTCGTTGTTCGGGCAAAAGAACAATTATTAAGTAGACAATCGTCGGAAGTCGCACGTGTAGAATTCATGTCTACATCGTTGAACGGCTTTGGCAATGCAGACCTTATTATTTCGGTCAGCAGTGAGTTAATCACTCACGGCGAAACTTATAGTATCTATTCAGAAAAAGGTCAAGAGGTTATTGCTGAAGGGAATGAACTTACTTTCCTTTTGAAAGGTAAACTTGGCTGGGAATTTTCAATTTCTGATGTTAACTATAATAAAACGTTGGAGAGCTTAGGTATCACGAGCGGAAAATCCCAATCTGAAGTGACAATTCAGGGTATGGTGGAATACCTTGGAAATAAAAGAGAAGTTTCCGAAATCACAATTATTTCCCATAATATCATACCGCTACTTCAAATCACAAAAACCGGCACTTACAGCTTTGAATGTAACTCAGAGGTAGATGCTTTCTTAACCGGTGGCGGACTTAAAGCAGTATTTGATAGCGAATCTCCGGAAGAATTTGTGATGATGATAAATTTGAACGGAGAATCAGTCGGAGTAAAATGTATAAGGACCTCAAATGAGGGAAACTGGTACAATTTTTCTAGCCGATACGGAAATCCGCTTTTTGCATTTAAGGCTGGGTCCGAAGAGTTCACCTTAAGTTTTCCGAACGGTGAAAGACCAGACGTTTTATACTTTGGTCCTTGGCCGAATGAACCGATTGATTACCGGTTTATCAATGAATTCGACTCTCCCCCTTCACCGTGGGGAGTGAGTACTGGTGGCGGTGGTGGATCTCAATAAAAAACGCTAGCTTACTGAGACTAGCGATCGAACATTGATTTTTCAAGTACTTACCCGTATGTGTTTTTTACAAACACCGCTACGGGTATTTTTTTATCCAAAAAAGACATTCTAGATTGAATGTCTTTTATTTTTTAAATTTATTTATTTTTTCAAATACTCTTCCAACTTCTCTCCAATCATTCGCCAATCATATTTATCTTTAATATACTCTTTAGCGCTCTCCCCCATTTTTAATCTTAACTCATCATTATCTAAAAGCTTTTTTAATTTTTCAACTAAATCATCCACGTCTTTTGGAATAACTCGCAAGCCATGTTCATTTTCTTTAAAAACAGAACGCACGCCTGCCAAGCTAGAGGCAACTATTGGCTTACCGCAAGTCATCGCCTCTACTATTACAATTCCAAATGCCTCGCCCTTATTTAAAGATGGTAAACAGAATATATCACAAGCATTATAATATTTCACTAATTCATTATGACCAACACCACCAGGAAAAATAACTTTATTTTCTAATCCTAATTCTTTAGCTAAATTTTGATATTCCTCTTTCATGTCTCCCTCACCAACAATAATCGCTTTAACGTTATGCGTTGTGTGTTTTGCGATATGTGAAGTTGCCTTAATTAAATTCTTCACGCCTTTAAAATAATGCGCGCGATCTAAACCACCACATAACATAATTACTTTTTCATTTTCTAAAATATTTAAACTTTTTCTAAAAGCTAAAACTTCATCTTTTGGTAAAACTTTGAATTGCTCTAAATCAACTCCATTTGGTAATTCTATAAATTTATCTGGATATTTTTTAATTAAATAAGCAATATCAGAATGTGTACCATAGTCCATGGAAGAAAAAGAAACAATATCAGCTGATTTTATAATTAAGGGCAGAATTAACTTGCGGTGAATGGCAATAATTTTACCAAGTAAACCAGAAATAACTACGTCCATTTGGTAATTAATAAACAACTTCATTTTCTTGCCACGTAAAAATTTAGCTAGCCAAACAAACTCAGCCCCGCCAAAAAAAGCATAGAGTAAATATACTTTTTTAAAGTTCCATAATTTCCAAAGTAACTGCGGACACATGGCAGAGTTGCCATATTTAAGCCAAGGAGTTAAGCGAACTACTTTGAATGGAAATTCTATTGAACTATTTTTTCCTTCATATTTTGGTGTAAAAACAACCACTTCATGACCACGTTTTTGTAAATCTAAGGCATTATAATAGGCAATATTACCAATGCCACCGTGATATGGAGGGAAAGTTGATGATATAATAGCTATTTTCATATATTTAAATACTTTCTCTTTTTTAATTTTTCAGGCATATACTCCTGCTTTTCTTGATAATTAAAATTTGGTGAATACTTATAATTCTTACCATATTTTAAATCTTTCATCAACTTGGTTGGCGCATTTCTAAGGTGAAGTGGAACTGACAAATTACCATGCTCCTTTACATCAGCTTGCGCTTTTTGATAAGCAGAATATAAAATATTATTTTTTTTACTCTTAGCCATGTAAACAACTGCTTGCGCTAAATTAACTCCACACTCTGGCATACCGATATAATGACAGGCATCATAAGCTGACACTGCTTGCGGTAAAGCAAAAGAGTTAGCAATGCCAATATCTTCAGAGGCAAAACGAACCAAGCGACGAGCAATATACAGCGGATCTTCCCCACCTTCCAGCATACGCACTAAATAGTAAAGAGCTGCGTCCGCATCACTACCGCGCATTGATTTGTGCAAAGCGGAAATTATATTATAATGCTCTTCCCCATTTTTATCATACATTAATGATTTTTGTAATGCCTGTTCAATTAATTTTTTGTTAATCTCGCCCTCACCCCCACCTCTCCCAGAGAGAGAAGGGAGCCTACGAATTACGGAAGAAGCTAGTTCTAGGGCATTTAAAGCAGTTCTAGCATCACCATTAGACATGTTTGATAAAAATTCTAATGCTTCTTTATTTATTTTTGCGTCTAACTTTTCTAAAGCTCGCTGAATTAAATCCTTAATATTTTCACTGGATAATTTTTCCAATACAAAAACTCGGCAACGAGAAAGTAAAGCCGAGTTAACTTCAAAAGATGGATTTTCTGTAGTAGCGCCAATTAAAGTAATAGTTCCGTTTTCTACATATGGTAGTAATGCATCTTGCTGAGATTTATTAAAACGATGAATCTCATCAATAAAAATTATTGTGTTATTGCCTAATCGTTTTAATTGTTCAGCTTTGGCCACTTCTGCCCGAATATCTTTTACTCCGCTAGAAACTGCACTAAGTTGAATAAATTCAGATTTAGTTTGGCTGGCAATAATATGTCCTAAAGTAGTCTTGCCACATCCAGGAGGTCCCCAAAAAATTATTGAGGGCACTTGGTCACTTTCAATTGCTTGGCGTAAAATTTTATTTCTGCCAATAATATCATTTTGCCCAACAAAACCACTTAACGTTTTCGGACGCATCGCATCTGCTAGAGGTGTTTTGATTAAATTGGAGTTTATAGAGTTCATAATTCTTAAATAACAAATGACAAATAATTTCAAAATCCTAAGCACAAAACTCAAAACAAATTCAAATACTAAAATTATAAATTCAAAAAACGACGTCATGTTTTAAAATTTTTATTTTGAATTTTGATATTATTTTGCCTGCCTGCCGGCAAGGCAGGGATTTTTGACTTTGAGTTTTATTTGCTATTTATTATTTGATTTTTTTTATTTAAAGACTCAGTCTTTTATTATAATCTTCAATAATCCCCACCACGTCTAATTCTTCAAAATCTGGCCAGTACTTTTTCAAAAACATTAATTCAGAATTACTTGTTTGCCAATTCATAAAATCTGATAATTTACATTTTCCACCAGTTCTAAATATTAAATCAGGATCTGGTAAATTAGCATTATATAAATATTTTTTTATAATCCCCTCGTGAATTTGTTCTTCAGTTAAATTATTACGAATAATATTTTTAATCGCATCCATTATTTCTGCTCGTCCACTATAATTTAAACAAATATTAACAGTACCTGATTCATTTTTTTCCGTTCTTTTTTCTACTTCTTCACAAAATTCCTGCATATCTGCTACAATCTCATTAGTACGTCCACTAAAAATAATTCTATAATCTTTATTTTTAAAATCTTCCAATCCTTCAAAAATAACTTGTTTTAATAATTTCAATAAATCTTCTACTTCCTTTTCATCTCGTTGCCAAAAATTAATTGGAAAAAGATAAAAAGATATATACTTAACTCCGCGCAAAAAAAACCAGTCAAAAGACTGCTTCATTTTCTCATAACCTTTTTGTTGTCCCTCATTGACTGACAAATTTCGTTCTTGTGCCCAACGTCTTTTGCCATCCATGATAATTGCTACATGTTGAGGAATAATTTTTTTTTGACCAATCTCATTCATTGGCTAATTTTAATTAATTTTAAACTATCACTTCCTCCACTAATAATTTTTATATCATCTTTATTAACACTAAATTCTTTTGCTAGGAATTTTATTAATTTAAGATTAGCTTTATTTTTAACTGGGGGAGCTGAAATATTAATTTTAATAGTTTCATCTTCTAAAACTTCTTTAATTTCGGTTTCACCTGCATTAGGACGCACTTTAACACGCAAATAAACTTCGCCTTTATTTTGTAGTTTAGTTTTGAATTTAGATAACATAAAATTTGACTATTTTTAATAAAAGGTATTAAATTAAAATAAACAAAAAAATAATCAGGGGGTACTATCATGAAAGAACTCGGTCTTTTATACTTTTATTCAGAATATCTTGGTGTGGGATGTTTTTTCGTAGCGTTGCTTTTATGGTCTTTTTATTCATTTGTCCATAAAGGTATTGTATATTTAGAAAATGATATGGGAGAGAGGGTTCATATTCGCCATTACTGTTATCCAGCAGGAGGTTTTACTACCAAGAAGAATAAGGATGGTGTATATAACTACCTTGGCCACATGTTCTTTATTATATCTTTTTTGTTTGTTAATGTAGCAATTTTCTTTAAACAAACAGTATTAATTGGCCCAAACATCATAACACAGCTCACAGTACAGGGAAAAATTTCTATTTATTTTGTTTCTTTCTGTATAATTCTATCGTTCTTTGGTATTATTTACGGATTGTGCAACCGGCTCTTTATCCGTAAATTTACTAATTGGCAAAATAATTTATTTACATTCTTTATTGTCTTACTGCTGATGAGTGGGGTCATCCGTCTATTAATTTATTTTACATAAAATAAATTTTGATTTAATTTAATTGAAAATCTCAAGCTCTGGCAAGTGTCAGAGTTTTTTTATTTTACCATAAAGCTAACTGACATAGCTTGGCCATCCTCATCTAACACTCTTTGATCTTTAGTATAATCAAATCTTCTATCACCATCTTCATTGAAGACTACCACATGATATTTAGTATTAGCTTCTAAATTTTTTATTAAAGACATGTCCCAGTATTCAACACTACCTTTAGAAAAACGATAAGCGCTTAAAATATTTTTTGGCTGATCATTTTCATCAGTATAAACTACCAACCAACCATCCTCAGCAAAAGTTAATGATTTGATTTTTATTAAATCGCCTGCATTTTGTTCTTCAATTTCTAATGAGTAAGCACCATTAGTTGTTTGCCAACTTTTACTATTCGCAGTTTGTTCTTTAATTTCTTCAACTTGTTTATCTTTTTTATTAAAAACTTTGGCTATTGGAGAAACAACATCTTCTTTATTGCTCCAAATCCAAAAAGCACCAATTACAACAACTAGAACAACAGCAACTAAACCTGCTTTACTGCGTCCATCTTTTATTTCCTCTGGGTGAATTAAATTTTCTTCAGAATTTTCTGAGCTATAATCCTGCTCGCTAATTATTTCAGCCATAAATTCTGACTGTTTATTTTCCTCTTTGTTTGAATTTTCCTCCTCATTATTATTAAAATTTTTTTCAGCAATCATATATTTACTCCTACAAATCTACAAATCTGCTACAAATATTACAAATATATATTTACATTATTTGAACTGATTTGCACATCTTAATAAATAAAATGTATAAATTTGTGGGAATTATTATATTAAAGTTATTTATCGGTTATCTCCACTTCCCTTTATTTTTCCTCTTTTTTTGCGAGAGAAAATTTTTTTGATATTTATTTCAGCAATTTCATTAAAAGAAAATCCTAAATCAGTTACTATTTGGGACAAGTACCATAAAACATCTCCTAATTCTTTTGCTAACTCTAATCGTTTTGCTTCGCTTATATTACCATTATCATCACGAATAATTTTTTTAATTTTGCCCGCTACTTCTCCTGTTTCTCCGACTAATCCTAGCACTGGGTAGTATACTTTGAATCTTTTTTCATTATATAAAGCGGTTTTTCTTGACTCCTTTTGATATTCGTCAAAATTCATATTCTAATTATTTATTAATTGATAGACTGCTATTCCAAACGCTACACTAACATTTAATGATTCTTTTTTGCCTTGCATGGGAATTTCTATGATGTAATCTGCTTTATTTAAAATTTCTTTACTTACTCCGTCAACTTCTGCGCCCATTATTATAGCAATTTTGTCTTTTTTAAACTTGCTTAATTTGTTATCAAAAATTGAAATAGCTTTCTTATTTTGTTCAATTATTACAATACCGTACTCTTTTTTCTTTAAAAAGTCAATTACTTTGCTAATATTATCGGTTTTCTCCCATTTTACACTTTTTTCTGCACCTAAGGCTACTTTTGTTAATGCTTTATTCTCTAAACCAAACCGATCAATTGGGGCAGGAGTAATGCCACCTAAATAAATTTTCTTCGCACCAACCGCATCAGCCGTGCGAAAAATTGAGCCAACATTATGAATACTGCGGATATTGTCTAAAATTACAATCATATTATTATAACTTTAAAATTATTCATCTGTACTAGTAGCGTTTGTGCTAGTAGCATTTTCTTCTAATTTTTCAATTTCCTCTCCAACAACTTCAGCATCCTCTAATCTTGAAGGTGCATCTTGATTATTTACTAATTCAATAGAATTTATAATCACATCTTCAGTTGGATGATCGTTTTCGTTTACCTTAACTGTTTCAATTTTATCAACTACATCCATGCCTTCAATTATTTGTCCAAAATTTGTATGTTTACCATCAAGCCAAGGAGTGCTTTCTGCTGTGACGATAAAAAATTGTGAACCATTTGTGTTTGGTCCTGAATTGGCCATGGCTAAACTACCTTTAACTAATTCATGGGCATTAAACTCATCTTGAAATTGATAACCAGGACCACCTATGCCATCATTAGACCAATCATCATCTTTACTATTTGGATCTCCACCTTGAATCATAAAATCAGGAATAACTCGATGAAATTTAGTATCATTATAAAATCCCTTATTAGCTAAGTTCATGAAATTATTTACAGTCAAAGGTGAGGCCTCAGGATAAAAAATAACTGTAATATTACCGAGGTTAGTTTTAATAATTGCTTTATTGTAAGTTGTTGCTAAATTTTCCAATTCAACTTGTTGTTGTCCGTCTATTTTATCTCCTAAAACCTGTTGATCGTCTACTTGCTCTTTACCTTCAAATTCTTTTAATCTAATTAAATTCCCCTCCTCATCAAAATTATCGCTTTTTGTGCCAGTGACTTTGTTGTTATTTTGCATAGTACATCCTGTTAATAATAAAATGGTTAATGTTAAAATTAATGTTTTTTTCATAATTTTTTATTTATTATTTTACATAAAATCCTTTTTTCATTTTTTTATCATCTTCCTCTCTTTTTTCTTCAATCTTTTCTTTAGCTTGTTCTTGTAATTGAATTAATTCTAATTTATTTAATTCCTTACTTCTTTTGGTTAAAAATTCTTTATTATTTAATTCTGGGTCTTCAATCACTTCTGACAAAAGTACGTCTAAAATAGCCCCAATTTTTGGGCTAGGCTCAATTTTTAACAGTGGCATTAATTCATCGCCATTAATTTTTAACATCTTAACAGAAACCGGATCATTTTGCACCTTTTTAAACATATACTGTAAATGACGCAATTTGTAAGGCATGGCTTTGGGTGTACCAGAACCTAAACGGTCAGCCACTCGTAAATCAATTAAATCCTGTAAATTTTCTTTACCAACTTTTTTAATTAAACGACGAACAGACGCAGCTGTTACTTCGTCAGTATTATAATAAAACATGTGATTGCGAATCAAGTTAGTAATTCTTTCAACATCATCAGCGCTAAATTTTAATCTTTGTAAAATTTTACGTGCCATCCTTGCACCTGTATATTCATGATTGTAAAAAGTAGCCTCCTCACCCTTGCCATCTTTAGCCTTTGGTTTACCAATATCATGCAAAAGAGATGCTAAGCGTATTTGATATTCTTTATTTTTAGTATTACGCAAAGATTCAACTGAATGTTTAAAAACAGTATAGGTATGATGTTTGTTTTGTTTTACGCCAACACAATTTTCTAACTCAGGAATAATATACTGCAACAATTTTGTTTTATGTAATAATAAAATTCCCTTAGTCGAATGATCTGAGCTAATAATTTTTACTAATTCATCGTGGATGCGTTCTTTGCTGACAAATTTAATTGCGCCAGCTAATTTAGTAATGGCTCGTTCTGTTTTTGGTTCTATTTCGAAATTCAACTGCACAGCAAATCTAATTGTTCGCATCATGCGCAAAGCATCTTCTTTAAATCTATCACTTGGCTCCCCGACTGCTCGCACAATTTTTTTCTTAATATCTTTTTGTCCACCAAATAAATCTGTTATTTCATTTTTTAAATTCATTGCCAACGCATTAATCGTAAAATCTCTACGTTCTAAATCTTTGTTTAACTCTTCTTCAAATTTAACTTCATCAGGATGACGACGATCAGAATAACCCTGCTCTGAACGATAAGTAGTTACTTCTACATATTTTAAATTTTCTTCACGATCTTCTTCGGCTATTTTAACTAAAACTGTTCCAAACTCATTTTCATACTTTGAATCTTCAAAAACTTTCATAATTTCTTCAGGTTTAGCATTAGTGGTAATATCCCAATCTTTGGGCGTTTTAGCCAATAACAAATCCCGCACGCATCCGCCCACAATATAAGCTTCATATTCATTTTTCTCCAATTTTTCCAATATTTCTTGGACTTGTTTAGGAATATTCATATGCTTTAAACTTACCCTATTTTGTTATAAATTTCAAGGGTTTTTTGACAAAACATAAAATAAATAAGATAATGAATGATATGCAAAATAAAAATACAAAAAAATGCCCCTTTCATAAAATAGAAATACCTAAGGATCGGGAAATTATAAAAACAGACAAACTAAAATTCCCTTGGAAGCAAGATCCAAAAGGTTATTTTTTAGTTAAAATTGAAAAAAATCAAATTTGTTGTGGCTTTGTTAATAATAAGCACAAAATGAAAGTAGAGTTTAGAGGAAAAAATCCTGACAAAATAATTAAAGAAATTGCTAAAAGAAAATTAGTTAATTTAGAACAAATGGGCTATATTGCTTCAGAACTAATGATTGCTAAAGATTGCTTAAAAAATAACTCGCTTGCAAGTAAAAAATATATTCAAAGATAATTTACTAACTTTAAAAATATGTCACATCATGATGAAAAAAAATTTACTACTGAACAAGCAAAAGAAATCGGCGAGCAAATAGGAATTACTTGGGATAAATTTGACGTAGAACAATTTAGAAGAGGTATGGATGTAGAATTAGAACACGGTACTGTAGACGTCAACACAGATGTAACTAGTGATGATCCATTAGTAACTGGTAAAATCGCTTTAGCCCATCTTAACGAATTTGCTGACTATTACACTCGCTTGGATAAAATGGAAGAAGAAGCAGAAGAATATTGGGATAATAAATAATTCTAAAAAAATAAAAGACTCTGTTTACTAAGAGTCTTTTTATTACTTATGAAATACTTGCTAATTATTTTTAGATATACTGACAACTTCTACAGGAGAAGAAAATATTACATTTAGAAAATCTACATTTTTTACATCACCATTATAAGTAACGACCTCTCCTTTCTCGTTTTTTAAAATAATACAATATCTAGGAAATCTTCTACCTCTTGCTTCTTTTTTTTCTTCTGTCATGATTATTTTCCCTCCTATAAAAATAAAAGAACATGAAAATATTTTAAAATAAAAAGTGTATTATGTCAAATTAAAAATCCAGCAGAAAACCACTGGATTATTTTGTATTTCTGGATTATTAATCCTAACCACCAACCATTCCTGCGGTTTCTCTGGTATACTGTCTATTTAACCCACGTATTATCTCCATGATCTTATATATTTTGCCTACTACTTTTGCTTGTCTCTCTTTATTTTCATTTTTATATCTTCTAAAACACTCTCCAACAAAACCCATGACATGTCCAATGGGATTTTCGGCGAGAGATTCAGCATTCCAATTGGTTAATTCTGATGTGTTTAAAATTCTTGTTGCTTCTAAAATTTTGTATTCTATATCTACTTCTGTGCTGAGATTATGAAAAATTCTCATTAATTTTAACAACATTTCATTCTTCTTTTGCTCCTCATCTAAACACTCTTCTTTTAAAAGTTGCTCAAAAAATCCGCATAATTCACATTCACATTCTTTTGTTAAGCCTGGCATGTTTGTTTCTGCATTCATGATTTTTTCTCCTGAAAATAAGATTATTTTATATAAGGAACTCTTTATATATTATCAACAAAAATAATTTTTGTCAACAAAAATAAATTTGTGAGTGGTGATAAAATGAGGTATAATATAATTAACTTAGAAATTAGAAACTTGCGCTTCGCGCGAAACTATTTAACCAATTCTTATGCCAAAAAAAATTGAAGAAAAAAATATTGTCTTTTTTGAAGTGGAAAATGAAGATCGTACCAAAGTAACGCAGGTTTTTCCTAAGGCCACTATTTATAAACAGCCTTTCAGTAAAAAACTGATTAGAAAATTAAAAAAGGCTGAGATACTTTGTGGAATGATTTATTCTGATTTTTCTGGCGAGTTATTAGCAAAATGTTCTAATTTAAAAATGGTAGCCGTGCGCACAGTCGGATATAATCAAGTTGATTTAAAATGGTGTAAAAAAAATAAAATTCCGGTGGCTAATGTCCCTGACTATGGTTCGCATGTAATTGCTGAACATGCGTTCGCATTATTACTTTCCTCTGTCAGAAATGTTTTAGAGGGCGTTGAGAGAACTAAACGCAATAAATTTATTTGGCAGGGACTGCGTGGCACAGCCCTGAAAGGAAAAACTCTTGGTATTATTGGTACTGGCAAAATCGGCGAACAAGTTTGTCGTATTGCTTCAGCTGGTTTTTTAATGAAAGTCATTGCTTATGATTTATACCCAGATAAAAATAAGGCGCGTAAAAATCATTTTACTTATGTAAAAAAATTAGACGAGCTGTGGAAAAAAGCTGATATAATAACTTTACACGCACCGTTTTGTCCAGAAACAAAACATATTATAAACGCTAAGACGATAAAAAAAATGAAGGATGGCGTAATTATAATTAATACTGCTCGTGGTGGTTTGATTGATACGCCCGCATTAGTTAGCGCTGTAAAGTCTGGCAAAATAGCTCAAGCAGCAGTTGACGTACTTGAACATGAAAATAATATTAAAAAAGATAAAAAAATACTTCATACTAAAAATATTTTAGTAACCCCTCATATTGCTTTTTACGCTGATGATTCTATGGAATTAATGTTTTCTGAAGCGATTGGATCTATCCTACAATATATTTCTAGTAAAAAAATATTACATGAAGTGAAGTTTAAAAGCTAGATACTAATTGAAACTAATAGAAACTGAGAAACTTGCGCTTCGCGCGAAACTAGAAATTAAAAACTACTTGAAACTAAGAAACTAATTTGATATATGGGCGATTATATTAAAGTACAGGATTTGGAAGTTTATAAAGAAGCAAGAAAACTATCAAAATTTACATGGGAAATTTTTAATCCAATGCCATGGCAGGATCAAAAAGCTATGGGATTCCAATTTATTACTTCTGCGGATTCTGTTGGTGCAAATATAGCCGAGGGATACAGTCGATTTCACTATTTAGATAAAGTTAAATTTTATTATATTAGCAGAGCTTCACTTTCAGAATGTTGTGACCACTGGCTAGAATTATTATATGAAAGAGGCAAAATTACTGAAACTGTATTTAAAGAAAGAAAAAATTTACAATATGTGTTAGGCGTGAAGTTAAATAATTTTATCCGTTCAACTTGTCAAAGTAAACAAAAAAACTAGTTTCTTAACTAGTTTTTTTAATTTCTTAGTTTCTTAGTTTCTTAGTTTCAAATAGTTTCCAGTTTCCGTTAGTTTCGCGCGAAGCGAGCAATAGTTTCATGCGAAGTGCAAGTTTCTTAGTTTCTTAGCCCACAAACATACTCTGCCATCTCCGCTAATCTTGTAGAATAACCTAATTCATTGTCATACCAAATGATAAGCTTTAATAAATCGCCATCTACAATTTTTGTAAAAGGCAAATCTACAATAGCTGATGCTGAATTGCCGATAATATCTGATGAAACTAGTGGTTCTTTAGAAACTGTAATTATTCCCTTATAACGCGATTGTCCAGATGCCTTTCTTAAAACTTCATTTACTTTTTGCTCGCTAGTTTTTTTATTTAATAAATATACTACGTCAATTACTGAACCGTTTATAACTGGTACGCGCATAGCCATGCCATCAAATTTTCCAGCCAAACTGGGGATAGTTTTAGTAGTAGCAATAGCTGCGCCAGTAGTTGTCGGGATAATATTAAAAGCGGCTGCCCTGCCCCGTCGTGGATCTTTGTGTGGTCCGTCAACTAAATTTTGGGTGGAAGTATAAGCATGAATGGTTGTCATAATTGCTTTTTTAATACCAAAACTTTTATTTAAAACATCTGTTACTGCGGCTAATCCATTGGTTGTGCAAGAGGCCATGGAAATAATTTTGCTTTTTTTACTAATCTTATTTTCATTAACACCCTTAACAATTGTTTGTGTTTCTTCGTCTTTGGCTGGCGCGCTAATTATTACTCTATGCGCTCCAGCATCTATGTGCGCACTAGCTTTTTCAGTGGTGGTAAAAATTCCAGTACTTTCAATTACCGTATTAACATTTAATTTTTTCCATGGTAATTCTTTCGGATCTTTAATAGCTAAAACTAAAATCTTTTTGCCATCTATAATTAATGAATCCTTGGTAAAATCAATTTTTTTATCATATTTTCCATAAACACTATCATATCGCAAAAGATGAGCTAAAACCTCTGGCTCTACTAAATCATTAATAGCAACAACATTAACATGCGGGCTTTCAATCAAAACTTTAAACACTGATCGTCCAATTCGACCAAATCCGTTAATGGCAATATTATATTTATTTTTTGAAAGTAAGTTTTTAAGCATAGATGTTGGTTGATTAGTTAATCAGTTGATTAGTTCACCCCGCTCAGCGGGGTTACATAGTTATTTAATTATAGCATATTTTAAAATAATTAAAAAACCATTATTGACAAAATCAACGATATACTATAATATATCTGTAATTCAGCTCCGTGCTGAAAAAATCTATCTGGCCTGGCCTCATGGGCTCAAAAGCCAGAAAAACAAGGGGAATTGCCATGTATACAGAAGTGGAAGACGCTCATTTACAAGAAACTCGCAGTAAGATAGGAGCAAAAGAAGCAGGAAGACCAATAATTGTAACGTTTTTTTGGGCTCCATTTATTGCTCAATTTTTCGTTTTTACTAACTATATTAATTCTGCTCCTTTGATTATTTTTTTCTCTAAATATTGGCCTAGTTTATGTTTTCTATTAATCTTAATTTTGATGATGGAAAGATTCAGTTTTATATCCTTTCGTGAAAAACAAGAACTATCACGATTGAGGCAAGAAACAGAAAAGTATAAAACCGAAAGGCAGTTCAGATATTATGCGTTCAATGCTAATAGTCAAGATCTTCTAAACATTGAAAATAAGTTTAATTGCTTTTTTCGTGATGATGCAAGCCAAATTAGGGGTATAAAAGTTGAGCAATTAATTAATGCTGTGAAACATCCTTCCTACGCTGGAATGTTAACGGCAGCTCTTCTTAAATGCCTATCAACTAAACTTTCTAGTCTTATAGAAAATAGTCAAGAAAGTTTAATTCTCCGCACAGCACAATCACTCTCTGAAATAAATAATGCAAGCGTTGTGGAGGATTTTCTTTTAGGTGTAAGCAAGAAAGATGCTGATATTGCGAAGCGTCTGGAAGAAGCAATGAAAGCAAAAAAGAAAACAAAAGCAACTTCTTGAAAATCAACCGCGGTATAACCTTAACTGGCTATACCGCATTTTTATTTAAAAACAAAAAAACGTGCGCTAGGCACGTTCTTTTTTTATATTGAATTATTATTTTTTAATATTATCTATACTAACATCATAAACTTTTTCATCTCCATCTTTACTTTTTACTATTAAATCAACTGTCTTTTTTAAAGTATGCCAGCCAATTACTTTTGCATCTAATCTTTCATATTTTACTATTGAACCAATTTGCGGTAATTTCTTTTCTAATTCAGCATAACCTTCTTGTTCATATTTTAAACAACACATTAAGCGTCCACATGATCCTGACAAACGCTCGCTACCACGATGAGCAATCTGTTGAGTATCGGCCATGTCAGAAGTAACTCCGCCTAAATTTTTTAGAAACTTACTGCAACAAAGTGGACGAGTACCACAGCGACCAATATCGCCAGTCATTTGCGCTTCATCACGAATTCCTAATTGATATAAAATAATTGATTTTTGAAAATGGCGTGTTAAATCTTTTACTAATTCACGAAAATCAACTCGACCGTCAGCAATAAAACCAAATTTCAAACGAGAGCCGTCAAAACCACAATGCACATCAACTACTTTCATGGGTAGATTATGTTTTTTTACTAAACTACGACAATATTTTATCATGTCTGCTTTTACTTCTTCGGCAGGTAATTTAGCAATATCATTTTTATTTGCTAAGCGAGTTATTGGCTTTAATTCGTTTTTATTTTCTTCTGTTTTTTGCTCAATTATTTCAGATATTTTACCAATATCAACTCCAGCGTCAGTTTCCACTATTACTTGATCTCCTACTTTTAAATCCAAATTATTATCATTACTAAAATCATACTCCTTATCCCATGAACAAAATTGTATTTTTATTATTTGCATATGTTATTAATCTTATAAATCTTATAAATCTTTTGCTAAAATTTTTTGCAGGGATTTATAAGATTTATATGAATTATCCTATAGAGAAAACCTTACAAATTCATTTATCTTTACATCTCCGAGTATCTGTTCTACAGTCATTTTATCATCTTTAATATAAACTTGTTTAGTTAAACAAATTTCTTGGAAATATTTATTAATTTTTCCAGTTAAAATATTCTCAATAATATTTTCTGGCTTGCCTTCATTTTTCAACTGTTCGCGATAAATATCTTTTTCTTTATTAGTTTCTTCAACTGGTACTTCTTCAGGAGTTAAATATTTTGGATTAGCAGCAGCTACTTGCATGGCAATATCGCGTGCTAATTCAGGCGTGCCTCCATTTAAACTAACTAAAATACCAATTCTACCATTGCCATGAATATAGTTAGCAACTACGCCGTTTTCATTTTTTAAAACTGCTATATTACTTATTTCTAATTTTTCGCCAATAGTGCCACTTAAAGTTTCTAATTGTTCTTTAACAGTTGATCCTTCCATTTCAGAATTCAATAAAGCATCTAAATCAGCTGGTTTAATATTTTTAACTACATCAAAAATTTTATTAGCAAAACCTTGAAACTTTTCATTACGAGACACAAAGTCAGTTTCAGAATTTATTTCTAACATGTAGCCCTCATTATTATTTTCATTAACACTAGCTAAAATTACACCTTCAGAAGTTTCACGATCAGCTCGTTTAGCTGCTTTAGCCACACCTTTTTTACGTAAAATTTCAGATGCTTTTTCAATATCACCAGCGCTTTCTTCTAAGGCACTTTTACAATCGCTAATTCCACAGCCAGTTCTTTCACGCAATGATTTTATATTTTCCATTGTAATTGCCATATACTTATTAGTTAAGTTAGTTAAAAATTATCAACCTCCCCTATCCCCTCCCTGCCTACCGGACAGGCAGGCTTTCCAAGGAGGGGGACGATGAAAATAAGTTTTTGTTAAATTAAACTTACCCTCCTATTGTCATTTCGAACGCAACGAAGTGAAGAGAGAAATCTGTAATATCTACATCAAAGCATTAAAATAACTATTATAGATTTCCCCTTATAAAAAGTTATTTTTTAATTTGAGATTTTCCTTCTTTAATTACTTCAGCTACCAATCCTAAAATTAACTTAATTCCCTTAGTCGCATCATCATTGGCAGGAATAATATATTTTATTCCATCAGGATTCGCATTAGTGTCGCAAATTGCAACTACTGGAATGCCTTTTTTCTTAGCTTCAGCTAAAGCAGTTTTTTCTTTTTTAATATCCCAAATAAACAAAGCATCAGGTAATTTTTTTAAATTAGCCATTCCGCCTACCATTCTATCTAACTTTTCAATTTGTTTACTAAAATCAAGCTGTTCTTTTTTAGTATATTTTGCTAATTTTCCAGTTGCTTGTTTTTCTTTTAAATCTAAATATTTGTTGATTAATTTTTTAATCACTGGAAAGTTAGTTAAAGTTCCACCTAACCAACGATTATTAACATAAGGCATTTCTAATTCCTTAGCCTGAGTAGTTATCTTACTTTTAACTTGGTCTTTAGTGCCAACAAATAAAATTGTTTTGTTTTCAGAAGCCATTTTATTAATAAATTGCAAAGCTTCTTCTAATTTTTTTTGTGTCTTTTGTAAATCAAAAATATGCACTCCTTTTCTGTCGCCAAAAATAAAAGGCGCCATCTTAGGATGCCACTTTGATGTCTGATGCCCGAAATGCAAACCAGCCTTGAGCATCTCTTCAGTAGAAGGGATTTTTGTCATATGTTTGTTTCCTTAAGTCCTCCACCTCTATTTATCCCAATTTCTCGGGACAGGAATGTATTTATGAGGTGTGAGATTTACCCGCACCTCTATGGTGCTGGGGATTGATTAATAATAGTAATACTTTAATATATTTTGTAATATTTGTCAAAACCTTGACAAAATAATTGTTATATGCTATATTTATACGAAGTTCATTTTCATAAAAAAATAATTTCCGAGGAGAAATTAATCATGAACAATGAGATTCTGCAGATATGCAAAAAAATTGTTTTCGCAACATTTAAAGCTCTTGAGCTAGGTGAAACTTTTAAAGTATGTGATGATACAAAGGACGTGGATAGTATTAGATATCTTGCTAACCAAGATGAATTCTATCCATCCATACCTTTGGCAGAGCTGGATATCATTGGCCTACAGATACGTATCGCTTTGAAAACTGAGAATCAATATATTTTTTATGTTACTGCTCTTAAACATCTCGAATTTATCAAAATACATGAGGAAGATCTTCCAGTAGAAGATATTCCTAAATTGTTAAAACATGTTTTGGAGGAAATTTTTCTTCCTAAAATAAAATGCAAAAAATGTGATGGATCTGGTGAAATGCGAGCACATGGTGGTGGGACAAATATGTGTGATGATTGTAATGGAGAAGGAAAAATCTTCCAAAAAAAAGATTATACTGATTAATTTTCAAATCTTGAAATCAAGACACCCGCAGACTCAAATGAGCTGCGGGATTTTTATTTTTATTAAGAAAGGTTGACAAAATAGTTGGTATATGCTATATTTATATGAAGTTCATTTTCATAAAAAACTACCCATTAGGGTATCTTTGGAGGATTGCAAAATGACAGCTCAGTTAAGTCCTGAAGAAAGAGAAATAAATATAAGAGCTTCTAGGGAATTAACACCTGGGAAATACTATTTATTTCAACCTTACGCAGAAGCAACTGCTCATTCGGTCTGCGATGCATTTAAACCTCAGCTTTTAAGGTTCACAAGGGGTCGGTATATATCTTACGATACAGAAAAAGAAATACATATCTTCGATGGAAGACCTATGTATTTACCAGAGGGAGTAGATAAACAATTTTCATTATGCTTTTTTCAAGTTATGTTTACTACTAGTGGTTCTTTCTATGAAAAGGACCTGAATCAACAAAATGACTAAATCATTCACTGCCGCGGTCGTCACATCAACAACGATGACCGCGGTTTCTTTTTTATAATCAAAAATATTGACGCGAAAAATAAGATATGCTATATATTAAATATTGCACATTCCTAAATTATAAGGAGAGAAAAAATGGCAAAACAGCGAACAGAGCAGAAATTAGTAGTGGCAACTATTAAAGTTCCGAAAATAGATGGGAGGAATAATACAAAAACACAATTAAGCAATTTCGACAGTAGTTCTACAAAAACAAGCTTTGAGGCTCTTCAACGTGACGGATGGCGTTTAGTTCGAGAAAGTCCAATGGGAGGAGGGCATTCTAATACAGACTGTCCTGAATTTGCCTCCCTACTTCTCTTTGAACGCGAAATACAAGATGATAGTACCGAAGACAATGCTGTTTAATTAATTTTCATATTCTGAAATCAAAACCCCCGCAGACTCAAATGAGCTGCGGGATTTTTATTTTTATATTATTTTTTTAAATAATCCCATACTCTAAAAGTATCTCCAGCACCCATGAGAACTACAACGTCTTCTTTGCCTATATTTTTTTTAAAATATTGAGCGCAATTTTTAATTGATGGGATGTATTTTACTATTTTTTCTGGATTCCGGGTCTTCGCTTCCCACCCAAGGCGGACAGGCACTAACCCGGAATGACAATTGGTGTTAATTTTTTTTACTAAATCTTTGCTAATCTCATAAGTTTTATTTTCTCTGGCAGAAGCATAGGTTGGTAAAATTAAAACTTCATCCGCACTATCAAAACTTTTGCCAAAATCATTTAACAAAGCTTTGGTGCGAGTAAACATATGTGGCATAAATGCGCAAATTACATTTTTATCTGGATATAAATCTCGTACTGCTTTTAAAGTAGTTTTGACTTCAACTGGATGATGGCCATAATCATCTATAAAAAGCGCATTATTAAATTTACCTAATTTTTCCATGCGCCGAGCAGTACCTTTGAATTTTGTTAATGCTGGTTTAATTTTTGTTAATGAAATTTTTAACTCCAAGCAAGTAGCAATTACGGCAGTAGCATTTTGTACATTATGCTCCCCTACTAATTGCATTTTAAACTCACCTGAATTTTTAATCTTAAAATACTGAAAACCTTTTTTAATTCCTAAATTTTGACATTTAAAATTTCCTGATTGTCCATATTTAATAATTTTACATTTACAATTCTTTACTGCTTTTACGACTTGTTCATCATCAAAATTCGCTACCACAAATCCATTCTTAGGAATTCGTTTTACAAAATCAACAAATACTTTTTGATAAGAGGCTTTGGTTTTAAAATAATCGGGATGATCATAATCAATATTATTTAATAACACTGCCCAGGGATTGTATAATTTTAATTTATTTTGATACTCATCAGCTTCAATCGTCATATAATCGCTAGACCCCACTATGGCGTTACCTTTAAATTGAGGCACACTAGAACCAACTTCAACGGTTGGTTTTAATCCAACTTGGTTTAAAACAAATCCAAGCAAGGCTGAAGTAGTGGTTTTACCATGTGAACCGCAAACTGCAATTCCTTTTTGGTAAGAGTTAAAAATTTCTGCTAATGCTTCTGCTTGAGTTAAAATTGGAATCTTGCGTTTAACAACTTCTTTCATTTCAATATTATTATCCTCTCGAAAAGCAGACGAATGAATTACTAAATCAACATCTTGGGGAATATTTTTTTTATTAAAGCCATTGAAAAATTTAATCTTAGCTCGTTTTAAAACTTTGTCAGTAAAAAATTCTTCTTTTATATCAGAACCGGAAATATTATATTTTTGGAATTTTAAAATCTGAGCAATCGGCGTCATGCCAGTGCCCTTGATTCCGATAAAATATATGTTTTTAAAATTTTTTAATAAATTTTTTTTCATAATTATGTTATACTGTACTTAGAAACTAGAAACTTGCGCTTCGCGCGAAATTAATGGAAACTTTTAATTAATAAAAATTATGTCTAAAAATCAACCATCCTCACATTTACCAAAAATCAGTAATAAGTATTATCGTATCTGGCTATTTTGGGTAGGTATTATTGCCACTATTGCCTATCGCGCGATTGTAATTATAAATCATTATAGCGACTTTTGGGTAGAAGTTGCTTGGTATATTGGAACTATTGGATTTATCTGGTATTTTGCTCATCGCTACCGAGTAGCTAATGACCGCGAGGATATTATCAAAGAAAGAAAATTAGCTTTAAAAATTGAAAAAAATAAACCACTTGATAAGCAAGACCGCGAGGTATTACTATACATTTTAAAGGGTCTGCGGTCAAGTAAATCACAATGGAACTATATCGCGATTTTCTTTTTTTCTATCATCGCATTAGTATATGAAACTTATATTTTAATAACAAAGTTTTTATACTAAAATCTTAACTTATCGTTTTATAATCTTAGCAAGCGCTTCACTCGCTTGTTTTTTTATTACTTGCTGAATATTTTTAGTAAATTGTTTTTGTAACTTTTTATCATTTAATAATTTCTTCACTTTTTTAATAAAAAAAGTTTTTTCTAAAACTGGCTGGTCTAAAACAATAGCTGCACTGTATTCTTCAAAAATGCGAGCATTATGTTCTTGATGGCCTGGAAGATAAATTAAAATTGATGGTTTTCCTAAATACGAAAGTTCTGTCAAAGTTGCCATACCGCAACGAGATACTACCACATCAGCCCGCGTTTGTGCTTCAGCCATCTGTTCTCTACTAAAAAATTCATAGCTATAATAATTTTCTATACTAATTGGAATTTTTAACTTTTTACCTTTGCCGGTTAAATGAATAATCTGACAAATTTTAGTTAATTCTTTTAAACTATCTACTACTAGATTATTTAAAAATACCGAGCCAGTTCCCCCGCCTAGAATCAGCGCTATTGGTAAATCAGACTTTAAATTAAATGACTTTCTGACTTTCTGACTTTCTGACTTTTGACTACGTACTGGATTTCCAATCCAACGAGCTTTTTTACCATAATCTCGTAATGATTTTTCAAATGTCACTGTAATCACTCGTGCAAACGAAGCCATTAATTTATTAGCTAAACCAGCTTTAGCATCTTGTTGGTGAATTAAAATTTTACGACCTAAAAGCCAACCAACCCAAACAACTGGTACACTGACAAAACCACCAGCAGAAATAATCCATTGGGGTCGAAATTTTATAATTATAAAAAAAGATTGAATAAAACCAATTACTAACTGAAAAGGAATTAATAAATTTAACGGTGAAAAATAACGCCTTAATTTCGTAGAACTTATTGCTTTAAATTTAATATTTTCCTTCGCCAACATTTCTTTTTCTACACCTTTTCTAGTACCAATCCAAAGATACTGAAAATCTTTCTTACCCAATTTATCAACCAATGCTAAAAGAGGTGTAACTGAACCACCAGTTCCGCCACCTGTTAGTAGAATTTTGTTAAGCCGTAAATTATGAGACATGAATTTTAAATTATTATTTATTGAGATAAAACTTAAAAACTAATTGAAACTTTATAGCTCGCTTTGCTTCGCTATGAAACTTAGAAACTAATAGTTTCGACTAGTTTCGCGCAAAGCGCAAGTTTCTAGTTTCCTAATTTCTATTCACCGTGTTTGTTTAGATATATTAACAAGTATCCCCGCGGCAGCAAGAACTGCCATCATGGCTGAACCACCATAGCTAATAAACGGCAAAGGCACTCCCGTCATAGGCATTAAATTAATCATACCAGCTATATTAATAAAGGCTTGCAAAGAAAACCACGATACAATACCAATTGCTAACAATTTTCCATAATTGTCAGGCGCGCGTTGTGACAAAATATAACCACGATAAAATAAGAAAGTAAATAAAGCAACTAGCCCTGATACAATTACAAAACCCATTTCTTCAGCAATGATTGGAAAAATTGCATCGCCTTGTACTTCTGGTAAATATTTAAATTTCTGCCTAGAAGCGCCAAAACCCCTACCTAAAAATCCACCCGATCCAGTTGCTATTAAAGATTGATTAATTTGATAACAAACATCTACTGGAGAAAAATCAGAGTCAAAAAAACAACGAAAACGATCAGCTTGGTATGGAGCTACTTTAACCATCATAAACAAACCAATTAAACCAATTATTCCAATTATAGCAATATGCTTAATATTTCCTCCGCCAATAAAATAAACAGACAAAGCGATTGATAGAATAATAAACAAAGTACCAGTATCTGGCTGAGCAATCATTAATCCTGCCACTACTGCTAGCAACATAAAAAAAGGCGCTGTGCCTTGATGTAAATCTTCTAAATCTCGTCCACGCTTATCAATCCAAGCCGCTAAATAAAGTAGAAAAGTAATTTTTACTAATTCAGATGGTTGTAATGAAAAACCAAAAATATTAATCCAACTTTTTGCACTACCCCAACCACCTGCTAAGCCAGGAATAAATACTATTAACAATAAGGCCAATGATACAACTAACAAGGGTAAGGCTAATTCTTTATAACGATGGTAATCGAGTTTGGAAGTGATATAAAATAAAAAAGCACCTAGACTAAGACCTAAAAGCTGTTTATAAAAAATAATATAAGTTGATTCATGTTTGGCAAAAGAAATTGCACTTGATACAGAAGAAAGCATTATTAGACCAAACAAAACAATAACTACCACTGCGCCGATTAACAAATAATCTGGCTGATGATAGTTTGCTCGATCTCGCAATAAACTACGAAACATTAATTTTATTCTCTGTAAACGCCTCCTGGCCATTTAAGTTGTAAGTTTTAAGTTATAAGTTGTAAAATAACTCGTCTAAAACTTACAACTTAAAACTTAAAACTGTTTTATTTATCAAGTAAAAATATAATTACACCCATCACGGCAGTAATACCACTTACTAACCAAAATCGCATTACAATCTTATATTCTGGCCAACCAATTGCCTCTAAGTGATGATGAATAGGAGATGATAAAAATACTTTTTTTCCTTTACGTAATTTTTTAGAAATCATTTGAATAATTACGCTTAAAGATTCTATTACAAATAACAAACCAATAATTGGTAAAAGAAATGCCTGATTAGTTAACATGGCGATTATACCCAAAGTGACTCCCAGCGACATGGAACCAGTGTCTCCCATATAAAAACGAGCGGGCTTAATATTAAACCATAAAAATGCAATTAATGCGCCAATTATTACTCCGCAAAAAGCAGCTAGTTCAAATTTACCTTGTGAAAAAGCAATCACGCCATAAGCACCAAAAGCAGTTAAAAGTGTGCCACCTGATAAACCGTCTAGGCCATCAATTTCATTTACTGAAAAAGCAGTGGCTACAATTATAAAGATAAAAATAGGAATATACCACCAGCCAATCTGAAAATTTCCTAAAAATGGTACATGTAATAAATCCCAATCAAGTTTAAAATAAAACCACAAAGCTCCAACTAAGGCAATTAAAGTATAAATCAAAAGACGATGTTTCATTCTTAATCCCCCCTTACCTTTACTGCGGATGTCTAAAAAATCATCAAACAAACCCACTAACGCAGCTACCACTAAAGCTCCTAAAGGTAAAAGAGTCTGACTACGAGTTAAAAAATTCATTTGTTGAAAAAACTCAATGTTTGTCCATTTGCTTAAATAAAAAAATAATAAAGCTAAAATAAAAACAGTCACCCAAATAATCGTGCCACCCATTGTTGGAGTACCCGCCTTATCAGCGTGTAGCTTACTAAAAACTGGTGTAGTACCAGTGTTGCGAATGCTTTTACCTAATTTGTATTTATATAAAAAATGAGCTAGCAAAGGCGTCCAAGCCACTGCAAAAATAGCAGACAAAGTTGTTAAAAATAGAATCTTTACTATTTGAAAATTTTCCATAGAGATGTGTGATACTAATCCGCTAATAAACGCTAATCCACAAATTGCTGCTAATATATATTTGTAGCATTCGCGATTAGTAAATTAGCATTTATTCGTATATTAGCATCACATTTTATCTAAAGTTAATAAGTATAATTGACCCCAGCCCTAATAACAAGAAAAAATTAATTAAAATACTGGAGGCAGTGAATAAATATACAAAAAAATTATCTTTTTGTTTTACTAAATAAGAAAATATTAAATTAATTAAAATTAAAATTAATCCCAATAATGGGATAAAATAAATTTGTTTTGGACTACCAATCAAACTAATACCAAAGTAAATGTTATGATGCAAAGGTATTATTTTTTCATCTATTCTAAAATTCAAAAAAATGCTAACTGCCCAGCCTAAAATATTAATAATAGCTGATGATAGCACAAAATATCTCACTTTTTTATCACGCCATCCTTCTTGGATTGTCTCTTTTAATCCTTCGTTTTGCAAATGAAAAATCTGAGTTAAATTTGATAAATTTACTTTCATAGCTATATGATACCAGTTTTCTCTTATTTTGTCACTTTAAAAATTTTTTCAAAATCTTCTTCTCTGATCGCCTCTTTAATTTTAAACTCCCCTACTCTAGTTCTAATTAATCCTGCCAAATAACCGCCTACGCCTAATTCTGAGCCAATATCACGCGCTAGAGAGCGAATATAGGTTCCAGCTCCACATACTACCCTTATTTGCAAGTTAGGCCATTTATATTTTAAAATCTCTATTTCTTTTATTTCAACCTCTCTTGATTTCATTTCTATACTCTCACCTTTTCGCGCTCGTTTATAGGCCTCTTGTCCTTTAATTTTAATCGCGCTGTAAATCGGTGGTACTTGTTCAATTTTACCAATAAACTGTGGCAAGACTTTTTTAACCTCCAGACTTTTGACTTTATGACTTTTCACCCCGTCCTTGCGAAGCGAGGCGGGGTAAACTTTTGACTTAATTCCTTCATTGTCGTCAGTTGTGCTTGTTTCTCCTAATCTAACATCAGCTATATATTCTTTTTCTTTTTTAACTATACTATTTAACTGTTTAGTCGCTTCTCTACCCACTGCCACAACCAAAACACCCTCGGCCAGAGGGTCTAATGTTCCAGCGTGTCCAACTTTTTTAGTGCTTGCAATTTTTCTAATCTTATTAAGCACTTGATTAGATGTTGGCCCTTTTGGTTTGTTAACAGCAAAAATGTTTGACATAATTATTTTATTCTCCCATTTTCATTAGTATTTGTCAAAAAGAAAAAAAGTGGGTATTGACATAATCATAAAAATAGGTTAACATTTTAATATATTATAATGTTCTTAAAAATCTGATTTCTTCTAGGCTAGTTTGGAGGAAACAGTAAAACACAAAAAGGGGTATTTATCATGAATTTTTACTTGTTCCTCCCTACTTCTTATAATGAACTTACTTTTTACAATGAAGTCTGGGCTTGGTTTCAGAGTGCTCATGGATTACACTTTTTTTTGGCTTTATTTATACCAATGGTTATAATGTTTTTTATACCTCATACAATGTCGTTAATACCAACAAAAGATGAACGTATTAAGGATCCGTGGTATGAAAAAATGCACGAAAAAATGTTAAGGATCAACGAAAGACTTCAAAATAGTTACGAAGAGTTTGTAATAATTAGTAAGCAACTTACTGTAGTTGCTACCGAGACAAGAAAAAATTGTAATGAAGCGAGGGAGGTTTGTGAGAAGATAAAAACACTTTAAAAGAATCCCTTAAAAGATTAGTTGAGATATCAACCAGGGTTCACATCAAATTGTGAGCCCTCTTTTTTTACTAAAATATCGATTTTTTTATATTTTTCCTTTCAAATAAGCTTGCCTTAACTTTTCCGGAAATCTTTCAATTGCATAACGCAACATTGTACGGGGCATTTTTTTATAATATAATTTCAAAAATTTTTCTTCAACCTGCATGTCTCGTTTACCCACTTCTCTTAACATCCAACCGACTGCCTTATGCATTAAATCATGCTGATCGTTTAGTAAAATTTCTGAGATTTCTAAAGTATCTTTAAAATCATTTTCTTTAATAAAAGCATAAGTGGCTAAAATAGCAATTCTTTTTTCCCAGAGATTTTTTGACTTGGCTAATTTATATAATATTTTTTTGTTCTTGCCCGCCCTACTTGTATGGGAGGGTTTATCTAAAAAATAAACTCCCACAATTTTAGGGGCTGATAAATCAACTAAATCCCAATTATTAATATATTGAGTATTTTTTAAATAAAAGTCAACAATTTTTTTTCTAGCTAACCCTTCTGCCTTTGAAAACTGCTCAACCAAAATTAAAAGAGCGCACAAACGCTCTTCATGAATTTTAGAATGTAAAACTTTTTTAACTTCTGTTAATGATAGATCTTTAAATTGATTAGCTACTATTCTAATGTTTGGCACAGTAACACCAATAAAAATATCTCCTTCTCCATAATCACCTTTACCAGTTTTAAAAAATCGTTGTAAAATCTTGGCTTTAGCAGGACTAGAATATTTTTTTAATTCTTTTTTTACTGACATAATTTATCCTCTCATTCCTAAAATTGTAAATCCTAAAATTGTAAAAATAATCAACCACCCTAATATTAAAAATAATAAATTAATTCCTTCTTTCTTTTTATTTTCAAAGTATAAATAAACTGGCCGGCCAAAAACTAACAATGAAGTAATCAGGGCAGAAATTATAAACAACATTAAAAGCATTAATGGACCGTGAAATCCTGTCATTTTACCAAATAAACTTTCTCCATTAAACAATAACCAAGAAATTAAAGTAACATAAATTACCACTCCTAAAGAAAATAAAAAACTTTGTAAAATTAAATTTTGTTTTTCGTCTGCCATAATTTTAAAGTTATTAATTTAAATCTCCCTGTTAATATTATTTTAATTATAACATTTTTCAAAATAAACACGAAATAAAAAAACACCCTAAATGGACATTTCTTTGCGTGGCTCGGGAACAGGGAGTCGAACCCCGATTGTCTGGACCAGAACCAGGTGTCCTACCATTAGACGATTCCCGAATATTAAATTTAGCTTAAAATTAGACTTGCCTCGCCGAAGCTTAAGCGTAGGCGGGCGATTCCCGAAATCTATTATTAAACTTACTATAAAAATTACTTTTTTTCAAGAAAGTCTATTTTTTTGTCCATTTTAGGAGGGTTGTGCATAGTTCATAGATAGAGAATTTTCTTTTTTACATACATGGTAAGTCTGTGGTATAATTTTTATAATTATGAATAAAGAAACATCAGACAAAGCAATAAAATTTATTAAAGCAAACAAAAAGTTACTTTTTGAAAAATTTGTTAATCCAAAAATACATAAATCAGTTGAATTTCCAGAAACTATTTTTATGGCTGGCTCACCAGGCGCTGGTAAAACTGAATTTTCTAAAAATTTAATAGAAGATTTACATAAAACGACAAAAAAATACTTTATTAGAATAGATGCGGATGAAATTAGAAAAATAATTCCTGGATATACTGGTGCTAATTCTAATGATGTGCAGGTAGCTGCCGCTATCGGTGTTGAGAAATTACATGATTATGTTTTAAAGAAAAAATTAGATATAATCATGGATAGCACTTTTGCAAATTATAATGTAGCTTATAAAAATGTAAAAAGGTCTATTGATAAAAATAGAAATATATCAATCTTTTATATATATCAAGACCCGATAATTGCTTGGGATTTTACAAAAAAACGAGAAGAATTAGAAGGTAGAAATATACCTAAAAATGTTTTCATTAAAGCGTTTTTTGACGCCAAAGAAAATGTTAATAAAATAAAAGAAGTTTTTCAGGAGAAAGTAAAAATATTTTTAGTTGTTAAAAATTTAAATAATGCAAATAATGTAGAAAAAAGTAAATTTAATATTGATAATATTGACAATTATTTAAAAACAGAATATACTATCCAAGCATTAAAAAAAGTGCTAAAATAAATATATGAAAAAAGGTATGAAAAAGGAGGGGAAAAAATCAACTTTTTCTGGTTTACCAGCTAGCAAACAGAAAGAAATTATTAAATCAGCAGCTAGAGCAGCTAACAGAGACCAGCAAAAGTTAATTAAAAAATATACTGAGACCTTTGAAGAAAAGGTTAGTGTTTCGTGTTAATCTAATTAAAATAAAATTTATATAAACTAAAAAACAATTCCAAATCCTCGGGGTTGTTTTTATATTTTATCAAAAAAAATAGGGTTAACAGCGTTGTTGCTACTGTTAACCCTTAACTTTAAACATTGGTTCGTATCGGTTATTGTTTCTTCATCATCTCTCTTTTTTCTTCTGGAGAAAGATCATCCCAGGCCGCATCAAGGTTGCGATCGTCCCGTTTTGTCTGCCGTTTTTCTTTAGCAGCTTCAAAACGTTCTTCAACACCGATTTGTGCTTCGGTTTTCTGGAAGTCCAGTTCCATATTATCGAACTGCGAGATGTAGATAGTGGCACTTCCACCGTCTTCAAATATTATGGTGACTTCATCACCGAGTTCAGTATTGATCAGCTCTGGAGAAATATCCGAGGAGCCGACAAACTGTTTCTGCGAATAGCTAGTGCCAGTGATGACGAAGTAATAGTTAGTATTTCCGCCTTTTACCTCGGTCGCTAGCCGTTCCACAACGCCTTGTGCTTCATAACGCTCAACGGCTCCGTTTGGCACGATAGCATTCCCACGACTGTTCACTACTCGTCGATATGCTTGCAGAGCGGCCTGGACATTTTCACCGATGCCGACCAGCGAATAATTCTCTACCGAAACGAAGGCCATCAGTTTTACCAACCCAGCATTATCTTTGAGGGTGGTGAAATAAGTTGGTACCCCCGAAACATTGTACATAATCGGGAAAGTTGCCTTATAACCTTTTTCCTGAACCGCGCCTTCGGCTGATTGCATAGCTGCTCTTTCGGTTGCACCTGGTTGGCTGTAGAACTTCGCCTCTTTTGTGCGAGTATTGATGAGTACAAAACCGACTGTACTTTCGTCTCCACCGACCGAAGTCATCCCTG
>Ga0075122_10000321_pt1 | contig 39298 bp, 34 predicted proteins | sample AntAceMetag02UKB_FD_69790 | JGI IMG/M metagenome (GOLD analysis project Ga0075122, IMG submission 69790) | Saline lake microbial communities from Ace Lake, Antarctica - Antarctic Ace Lake Metagenome 02UKB | ecosystem: Environmental > Aquatic > Non-marine Saline and Alkaline > Saline | place... | reverse complement strand
GAGCAGGTCACTGTTCCAGATTTTTACCATAATACCCATGCGCTCTATATGATGATGGTGGATATGGCGCCGATATATAGCGATTTTGAATTGGAATCCCGCTGGGATGTGCAGCATGTTTTCCCCGATCTGCAGGTCGCGTTGCCGACCAGAGACGGCAGGTGTCTCTGCCTGTATCGTGATGTGGAAAAAACCTGCAAGTCTATCGCACAGTTTTCTGAAAGGGATGCGAAAGTGTATCGGGATATGCACGCCAGATACGGCGAAATGATGGAGAAGATTCTGGGTCCTCAGACCTATGTCCCCATGGATCCGGCACCTCTGATGGCAGCCAAAGCCGACATGACAGAGCTGGGCCGGGAGTTGACCGAACTGGGGGAAAAGACACCGGAAGAAATCGTCTGCGATCTGTATGAAAACGAGATTGTACGAACAGCCCTACTTTATATGGGCACCCATTGGGGTCTTGACTATGCACAGTCAGGTGTCAGCTACATGGTCCCGGTTTACCTCAACCGCATGGTCAATTACCGGCTTACCTGTGGGGGATCTCACCGGGTTTCCAATGCCTTATATAAATCCATTTTCGCCCACCAGGGACAAATTCGGCAGAGTGCTCGGATTAAACGGATTATTATTGAAAACGGAGAAGCCAAAGGGGTTGAACTGGAAGATGGCAGAACCTATTGGGCCAATAAGGCAGTCGTCAGTACCATCGATCCCCACCAGACCTTTTTGAACTACGTCGGTAAGGAGAATCTGGATGAGGATTTTTCTGCCATGGTGGAAAACTATATGTGGGAAAAATGGAGTCTCTGCAACCTGCATCTGGCTCTAGATGAAATCCCCCATTTCAAGGCGGCAGACGCCAATCCCGATATTGACAAATCCCTCTTTTACATCCTGGGATTTGAAAAGGTAAAAGAGTTGACGGATTATTATGATGCCATTATATCGGGATCGATACCGGACCGGTTAGGGCTGACCTGCACCTTCCCCAGTGTTCATGATGCGTATCAGGCACCGGCCGGTAAAGCCACCGCTTATATCTCACAAATGGCGCCTTATGAATTAGGCAACGGCGGCAGTCAAATATGGTACAACAGGGATTTCAAAGCTACCAGAGCCGAGCAGATGATAAATCTGGTCTCACAATACACCACCAACGTTCAGAAGGACAGAATCCTTGAAACCTATATGACAACACCCATCGATATTGAAAACAAATATGCATCCATGGTCAGAGGCGGTTACAAGCATGGTGCCTATCATCCGCTACAGATGGGTTTCCTTCGCCCGAACCAGGATTGCTCCCAGTACCGCACTCCCATTACCAATCTTTATTTAGGCGGAGCCAGTGTCGCTCCGGGCGGTATGATTATCTGGGGTCCGGCATACAATTGTGCCAATGCGATCGTCGAGGACTTCGACATCGAGAAATGGTGGTCAGAACCGGAGATGATCAGCAAAGCTCGGGAAGAGGGGTACCTTTAGAAACTAAGGTCATCTAATCAAAGTTTTTTATAACACATAAGGAGTGACCATGTCTGATTTAAGCTATGATGTTGTACTGTGCGGCGGTGGCAATAAATCGCTGATGCTGGCCATGTATTTAACCAAGTTCGCCGGATTGAGTTGTGGCGTTTTTGAAAAACGGCATGAAATTGGTGGTGGTCTGGCAACGGAAGAGATCGCAGCACCCGGTTTCCGGGGAAATACCCATGCCAATATTATTCTACCCTGGTATTACACCCCACTTTATCGGGATTTTCCGGAGTTCTGGGAATATGGGGGGATGATTGATCAATACTTGTGCAGCGATGGTTCAATTTTCCAGGATACCGAACAGTGCCTGGCCATCTATAGTGAAAAGCACGACCCGACCCAGGAAAGGACTGCCAAAGAGATCGCCCGGTTTTCAGAAAAAGATGCTGACACCTGGCTGAAACTCTGCCGAATCTGGGAGACGGATACCTATAAACGGGTGCTTTTCGACCCTTTGTTTAATCCGCATGAATGGCAGCAGACCCGACCAGAATTCCTGGACCGGCAGATGGCGATACTCCCCCTGGCGGAGAAAGCAGGCATCGACCCCATGGAATTCATGGGGAAAACCCCTCTGGAAGCAGCCAGAATTCTGTTTGAAAGTCCGGAAATGCAGTACACAGTGCTCCGGTTTTTCCCCTCCTCAGTCATGAATATCAACGATGCGGACAAAGGTCTGAACATCCTGGGGATGGCTGGTATGGTAACTCAGATTGCCTTTACCCGCGGCGGGACCCATATGATTGCCCATGCTTGCCACCAATGGTTGGTACAGAACGGTTGCGATTTTCATATAAATAAAACAGTAACCAAAGTTATCCATGACGGTCAGACAGCGAGCGGAATCGAACTGGCGGATGGTACCCGGGTTAATGCCAGAAAACTGGTGGTGACAGCGGGTCTAAGTGTCATGCAACTGCTGGATGTGGTCGGCCGGGATGTGTTTGGACCGGAGATTTGTAAAAAGGTCGATAACCTTTCTTTCCGAAACATTGGTAACATCATGTGGTACACATACGCGATGCACGAAGCCCCAAAGTATACAGCCGAAGCATTTAATCCAGATATTCACGAAACACAATGGCTGGGACTGGCTCCCTCATCTGACCCGACGCATATTGCCAGGGAATGTGACGAGGCAACCCAGGGCAAGATGCCACCGCTTGAGGATTTTAATCCGGTGGTCTGGGGACACAGCTTGGTGGATCCCTCCTATGCTCCTCCGGGAAAGCATGTAGCGCAACACGAAATGCAGGGTCCTCGGGCCACCGACCTCTCCGAATCCGAATACCTGAAGCTGAAAGAAAAACATGCAGCGGATATGATCGCTTTCTGGGAAAAGTTCGCACCCAACGTCACCTGGGACAATATTATCGGGATCGATACCAACAGCCCTTTTGATCATCGCCGGATGGCTAATCTGGCCCCCCATGGCAACTTTGCCGGGATCGATAAAAGCGAATCACAGGACGGGCCGAACCGGCCCACACCGGAACTGGCCAACCACCGGACACCGATTAAGAACCTGTATTGCACTGGCGGGTACTGGCATGTGGGTGGAGAAGCCAGCTGCAATGCATCCTATAACTGTTACAAAATTATCGCCTCTGACCTAAATTATGGGAAACCCTGGGAAGAAGCTGGCAAGGAGGAACCAGAATCATTGATCGAACAACAGAAATTGTTGTTCGATCGGATTCGTTCATCGTTCCCACGTGAACCGAAGGTTTCATAGGTTCGATTTTGACAAGAATTTTGGTATTAACCACCATGCCCTCAAAGGCACAAGGAAGGATAGGGAATAAACAGTGGGTCTACAGCCGCATCTGGTTTAAACCCGTTTCAGTTCGATTTTTTATTTCCTTTTTTTAATATAACTCTAATAAGGAGTAATACCATGTTAATGCGCTCAACAGGTCTTGGAAAGACCGAACTGGTGGCACACATTGATTATTGTAAGCCCCAGGCTGACCATCTGATTCTATTTGTCAATACTTCGGCACCGGTGAAATGGAAAATCCGTTGTACACTGACTGTCAAAGACCTTATGAAATTAATGGTTGCCTGTATGAAACTTTCCATCATTGGTTTCTTCATGAATCCGAAACGGTGGTTTAGAGAACCCATCCACCCGGGAGATTTTTAGCAAGTAGTCAGGTCCAGGGCAAACCCGGTCCATCATTGGGGTTGCAACCTGGAGTTACAATTTGAAAACCGGGCTGACAAACACATAGCGACCAACCTGTTAATGTCCATCTTAATTCAAGGCTGAATAGTTGGATCATCATTAATACCAAAAAAAGGAATGGATATGATTTTTGGGACACCTTTGACGTGGTTATTTGCGGAACTACTGGCTATTGTTCTTTTTCTATTGTGTGTCTCCCATGCTGCGAAACAGGATCATAATACGATTAAAATTCTGGAGCTGTTCGGTTTTTCACTCACTGCAGCCTTGTTTGAAAATGCCGGTGTTCATGGCGGTGTTTATGATTATTCATTGGCCAGGGTGATGATGTTCGGCAAGATTCCGATTGCTATTACTATGATCGAAGCCTCGATTTTCTATACCTCCTTTCAGTTGGTAGAAAGATTGAAAATACCAGTTTGGGGGAAGCCGTTCGTGATCGGATTTTTTGCAATGATCCAGGATATGACCCACGATCCGGTAGCAGTGTTCGATCTTCACCGGATTGGTGAAAAATTACAGGGTCGCTGGAACTGGGTCATACATTATGATGGCGCTTTTTTCGGCATCCCTTATTACAACTTCTCCGGTTGGTTCTGGATGATGTCATATTATGCCATTTTTATTTACATCGGCCGCTGGGCTTATAAAAAATGGAATCGCAAACTGATCGGTTATGGGTATCCATTCGTCGCCGCTTTTTTAAATGTGGTGGTTATCGGTTCTCCAATAACACTGTTCATGTTGTGGGCAATGCCAATTTTTCCAATGCATACCAAAATAGGAGAAATCATGATGTTGTCCATTCATTGCGTTTTCGCTTTGAGTTTGCTTTTGATTTTTCGAGGGCTGAAAACAACGCTTGATCTAAAAAAAGACTGGGTAGTCCTGGCGATTCCCATCGCAATTCACCTGATTGACATGATCATGACGGTGATTTTGCAGATAAATATCGCATATATTCCAGTTTTTGTGGTCGGTGCCATTCATCTGGCATACTTGATTTATATCTACCGCTTGAATTCTGACATGGTCAGAATATCCGCCACTGCTGCGTAGCTATCTATGAAGCCAGAGCAATAACAACTGGAATTTCCTACCGGTTTACCGCTGCTTCTCCATTCTTGATCCATGGAACCCGGTCATGATAGCCTGCCAAAATATCAAAACGGGTTACCAAACATTATATTGTGGAGCGGGAATATGGAGTTTATCAAGCTGTTCGAGCCGATTACCATCAACAAACTGACGGTTAAAAACCGCATTGCCATGCCGGCTATGGCGCTGGGGTACACTCACGATTTTAGTTTCAATGAGCGGTTAAAAGCCTTTTACCGCAGCAGGGCCAAAGGGGGTGTCGGGTTGATGACCATCGGACCCCTTGCCATTGATCCTGATGCGGTTTATCCAAATATGCCGGGCCTGTTCAATGATGATCAGGTGGAAGTTCTGAAAGCATTCCTCGACGAGCTTCACCGGGAGACCGATGTCAAGGTGGCCATCCAGTTAATGCACATGGGCCGAAATGCTGTTCCCATGAGCGGGGTGCAATCACTGGGTCCTTCACCCATACCGGGCAAGATGACCGGACAAGTGCCCAGGGAGATGACCATTGAGGATATCAAAACCGCAATAAACCAGTTTGCACAGTCAGCCATTAAGGCACAAACCGCCGGATTCGACCTAATCGAGATAATCGCCTGTACCGGTTATTTGATCAGTCAGTTTCTTTCGCCACTCAGCAATCAACGACATGACAAATATGGCGGGACCCCAGAAAACCGGATGAGATTTGGGCTGGAAGTGATTGCAGCTATCCGGGCGGTCATAGGGACCGACTATCCGATCGGTATCCGAATCGCCGGCAACGATTTTCTGGAGGGTGGCAGTACCAACCAGGATGCCTGCCTGTTTGCCGCCGAGGCTGAAAAAGCAGGCGCGGATGTGATCAATGTCACCGGTGGTTGGCACGAGACCTATATCCCGCAACTGACCACCAATGTGCCGCCGGGCGCCTTTTTATATCTGGCCGGCAGAATCAGGGAAAGTGTTCAGATCCCAGTGATGGCCTCCAACCGCTTGGGAAATCCGATTGTGGCGGAAAAGGCGCTGCGGACGGGGATCTGTGATATGATCTGCTGGGGAAGACCCTTGATTGCTGATCCGGAATTGCCTGACAAAGCACAAGCGGGAAGGTTGAATGAGGCCGTTTTCTGTATCGCCTGCAACCAGGGATGCTTCGATGCGGTTATCTCCGGTCAGCCTGTTCACTGCGTGCTGAACCCGATGGCAGGGCGAGAGGATGAATTTACACTCAAACCGGTCAATTCACCCAAAGCGGTGATGGTGGCAGGTGGTGGACCAGCCGGAATGGAGTTCGCTATCACCGCTGCCAGGTTAGGTCATCAAGTCAGCCTTTATGAAAAAGCAGACCACTTGGGAGGTCAGTTGGTCCAGGCACAGGCCTCTCCGGGTAAAAGAGAGTTGGGCAATATTGTCACCAGTATGAAAGGCAGAATGGCTGAGGCAGCTGTCGATCTGCATCTGAACACAGAACTCAATGTCAAAACGGTCAAACAGGAGAAGCCCGATGTTCTGGTGGTGGCGACGGGAGCTCACCCCATGAAGATCAGTGTGCCTGGCATTAACAAACCCCATGTGATCAATGCCTGGGATATCCTGGACGACTCTTTCTGGGATATCGGACAGGATGTGGTGATCGTCGGTGGAAGTGCCACCGGTTGCGAAACCGCTCATAAGATCGCGTCCATGAAGCATCCCGATAGCGATGTCATCTCTTTTTTAAGCTATCATCAGGCTGAAGACGCTGAACAGATGAAAAAATTGCAGCATGATTCAGGCAGAAACATCACCATTATCGACATTGTCCCCCGCATGGCAGGGAATGTCGGACCGACCAGCCGCTGGAGCCTGATGAAGAGCCTGAACCTCTCCGGAGTGGTCATGAAGACCGGAACCCGTTTGCTTGAAATAGCCGACGCTGAGGTTATCGTTGAAGTGGGTCAGAAAAAAGAATCGATAAAGGCAGATACAGTGGTCCTGGCAATCGGTGCGGTTTCGGTCAATCATCTGGTCAGTGAGTTGAGCGGTGAGCCAGTTCACGTCGTCACAATCGGAGATGCCGCCTCCCCCCGCCGTATCACTGAGGCCGTCAGGGAAGGATTCGAGGCGGCCTTAAAGCTGACCTGATGTCAAAGACCTTCCTGTTTCAAAACCAGTTTCCAGGCAGTCGTCGGGATATACCGCCGCATCAGGTGGGCTATTTTAGCCTCAATATGGGGGATACTGATCGGCTTTCCTTTTTCCATGTCTTTTTCGATATTATCAACCACTTTCTCCGGATCGGCTCCCATTTTCGCCACTTGTTCAGGCTTAAAGGATTTCATACTCGGAGATTGTTGCAGCAAGGGCGTCTTAACAATAGTTGGCGTGACCAGCATGATCCGAACACCGCTATTGCGGTTCTCCCAGTATGCTGATTCCATCATCAGGTTGACGGCCGCCTTGGATGCACAGTAGGAAGATAGATTCGGAGTCGGAAAGTACCCGGCCATGGAGCCAAAAACAATGAAGTCTCCACTACCTCTTTTAATCATTTTTGCAAGACCGGTCTGCAAAAAATACATGGTACCCCAGAAGTTGATATCGAAGATTTTACGGGTTTTTTCCAGATCGGTTTCCATCACCAGGCCATCCGGCATGACCCCGGCTGCATGGGTAATACGGTCGAGGGGGCCGAATTTTTCCTCAGTTTTCTCGATGGCCGTTTTGACATCTTCAAAACGGGTGACATCACAGGCAACGGGGTGAATATTAGAGCGGTCACCTACTGTTTTCGCCATCCCTGCTTCATCAACATCCAGGATTGATACTTCTGCACCAGTGTCTGCCAGTCGCCAGGCAGATATTTGCCCCAAACCGCTTCCACCCCCGGTAACCAAGGCGACTTTTCCAGTAAATGCCATAGAATCCTCCATTATTAAAATGTGATAGAACGATTGAAGACCATTTTTTGTATAGTCCAACCCTTTTCATAACCTTAACCAGAACACAATGATGAATAAATATCGGTTTATTAATGGGATAATCCCACTACCCGGTGATTTCTTTCACCTCTGGTTCTCATTTATCATTAACAATACCCTCTTTTATCAGTTTTTCAATGTCATCTGTACCGTACCCCAACTCCCGCAGTATCTCTACCGTATGAGCCCCCAGATCCGGAGCTGACCCCCTGGCATCGGGTTTGCCTTCACTGAAATGATGCGGATAGCCCGGCAGTTTGATCAAGCCAAGTTCCGGGTGTTCATATTCAACAACATAATCATTGGCAATGGCTTGGGGATCACTGAACACCTCTTCCATGCTTTGAATCGGGGAAAACATCAGACCGTTTTTAAGTAGAATCTCGATCCACTCATCCCGTGATTTGGCAGCAAATATGTCGTCAAAAATCCGCATCAACTCAGCCGAATTTTTACGACGATCCTGGAATTCCGCAAACCGGGGATCTGTTATTAAATTCTCCTTCTCCACCGCCTGACACAACAGCGGCCAATATTTGTGTTCCGGATGATGGGTGCCTATCACCCATTTACCGTCCCCACAGCGGAAATTGTTGCGTACCGGTGACATGACCGAGCGATCCCATTTAATGTTGGGATTGAAATTGCCAACGCTGGTAATGATCATATTCATGTACATCATCCAGAGGGCGGTGGAAAACAGAGACGCATGGACCTCCTGCCCCTTGCCGTGACGCTCCCGAGCGAACAGGGCGGTAATGATGGCATGACTGGCAGAGATACAGGTGGTCTGATCCAGTACAGCCAGCTGAATCAGAACCGGTTCATCGTTTCCGGTCACATACATCATACCGGATCGAGCCTGGCCCATGGGATCGTACGCCCCCAGATCGGCCAATGGACCTTCCGGACCGTAACCGGACACATTGGCGTGGATAATTCCAGGATTGATTTTTTTTATGGCTTTGTAATCAATCTCCGCTGTCTGTTTGGTACTTTTTCTCAGGTTGGTCAGAAATACATCCGCTTCCTGAATCAAGCGTTCAAACACTGCCCGCCCCTTTTCCGTTTTTATGTCCAGGCAGATATCACGTTTATTGCGGTTGGCGAATTCAAAGAGAATCGCTTTGCCGGTCGGCAAAGCCATGGTGTCAGAGCCCATTTGACGCCAGTCACGCATAGGATCGCCGTCGGGGGGCTCTACTTTAATGACATCCGCCCCCAGGTCTCCAAGTATAGCGCTGGCACCAGGCCCGGCATGAAAAAGACCGTACTCTACTACTTTTATACCGGCAAGGGGTCCGGTTTTGGCTTGCTGCGATGATTTTTTATCTGACATCCTGTCATTCTCCTGAAATTAAGGTCTGGTTCCTTCAGTTTAGATTAGCTTTCCCTGCTTTTCCCAATAGGGGTCGCGCAGTCTTCGCTTGATGAGTTTACCGGTGGCTTCCCTCGGCAGTTTATCCAGAAAATCTACGGAGTGGGGTGTCCGGTATCTCCCCAGCTTTTCTCCAATATAGATCTTGATCTCTTCCACCAACTGCTCACTGGGCTCAATCCCGTCTTCAAGCTGAACAACCGCTTTAATCTCCTCTCCCAGGTCTGGATTCGGAATGCCGAATACCGCATTATCTGCAATTTTTGGATGCATTGACAACAGGTTTTCGATTTCCGTGGGATAAATATTCACTCCCCCCACAATGATCATGTATGACTTTCTGTCGGTCAGGAAAAGATACCCGTCTTTGTCCATGTATCCGACATCATCCACCGTGAAAAAATCACCCACATACGCCTTGTTGGTCTTGCTTTTGTCGTGGTGATATTCGAAGTTCTGCCCGGCATTCATTTTCATATAAATGGAACCGATCTCACCGGAAGGAAGCTCTTTTTTATTATCGTCAAGGATCTTTACTTCCGAGATAATCCAGGGCTTGCCGACCGTACCCGGTTTTTTCACCCACTCATCAGGTGTCACCAGGGTTCCCCCACCTTCCGAGGCAGAATAATATTCATAAATCACGGGGCCCCACCAGTCGAGCATTCTCTGCTTTAATTCCACCGGGCAAGGGGCTGCCGCATGGATGACATGTCTCAGTGAAGATAGATCTGCTGCTGATTTGACTTTTTCCGGCAGCCGGTCGAGTCGATTGAACATGGTTGGTACCATATGGGTGGTAGTAACCCTGTATTTTTCCACAAGCTGCAAGGTCTCTTCTGGTGTCCACTTCGACATCAAGACCAGGGTGTGTCCACACTGGAGCGAGTTATTGGCCCAGTGGTTGGGGGCAGTATGGAACAACGGAGCTGCCACCAGGTGTACATTATCCTGATGGGGTTCTATGCCAAAAAGCATCAGAAACATCGCTGTCATAGCCGATATCTCGTCAGGATCTCCTTCCTGCAGTTGCCGATGAACCCCTTTTGGTCGACCTGTGGTACCGGAAGTATATGTTTTTACTTTGCCGATCCAGCGATGATCCGGTTTGGTCTCCGGTTGTCCGTTTTTTATGCTTTCGTAGGGTTGAAATCCAGGCACGCCACCGGTTGTAAACAGCATATCGGCAGCCAGTCCAATCTCAGTGGCAGCTTTCGTAGCATTCTCGGCAAACCGCTCCGAGGCTACCAACAACTTTGCCTCGGAATCCCTGGCAATATAGGCGATATTTTGGGCTGCCATATGCCAATTAATCGGAACCACATAGATTCCGATCTGGAAGGCGGCCATCATGATTTCGATAAAGGGAATGCTGTTGTCCATTAACAGAGCAATGGTATCACCCCTATTCATCCCCATAGCGCGAAAACCGTGTGCCAGTTTGTTGCACTCTTTCAACAACTCACCATATGTTATTTCACGACCCGATGATTCAGCCACTGCCAGCCTTTCAGGAACCAGTTCGGCGATTTTCCAGAAACCCAGTTCATTCATAATCAATATCCATCTGATAATTAAATAGTTATCACGATTCAAGCTAATAGACTGAATCGTGTCTCTTTATCTAGTCTAGGCTTTTTCACAAGCTCAGCCATTTGACAATAATGAATAAACAGTTGTGAATCGGTAGGAAAATCCCAGTGGTAGTTTTTTAACTCGATACCTGAACTGTTTGAAAGCCCAAGAGTTAAAGGGGTCGAGGGGATAGAGCCGCTGGAATTTTAGCACTTGACAGAATCTTATCTATTTAAATAAGACTGATTTAGATAGCGTAAATCGAGGGGCTCTATAATCACCACTATTACCTTTTTTAAAATCAGATCAAATAGCGGTAGCTGATCACGAAGCACACACTCTTTTCGAGATAAAAGGTTGGAAATAGATTCTCACAGAAACCCGAATCATCCGCTTAAGGGCAGCCGGATCAAGGCGGAGCCCATTAGAGAGATCGAACAGATTAATGCAATCAGGCATTATAATCACAGCCATCCAAGAAACGCGGCCCTGTTTGAAATGGGAATCAGCACGTTTATCCGTCCCTCTGACATACTGGATCTTACCTATGAAAACGTAATTGATCTGGATCGTGCAGGGATGCTTGAATTTAAGAAGAAACGAACGGGGAAACCCGTACAAATCTGTCTTCCCCAGGCATGTGTTAAAGCCATTGAACGCCTGATTGAATCGTTAAAGAAAAAGGGACCCTTGGGTCCTGTTGATTATCTCTTTAAGGGCCGTAAGGGCCAGCTGACCACATCATCTTTGAATAACCTGATAAAAATCTGGTGTACCGATACCGGCATTGAGGGTAATTTTGGAGTCCTGACGCTTAGAAAAACATACGGATATCACCAGTTGAAATCCGGTGAGATGACAATTCATCAAGTCATGAAACAATTTGGTCACTTGACAGCCACTCAATCACTCAAGTACTTTTGCATTCACCCGGATGAACTACCAGGTGGGACACCTTCACAGGCAACTTACATTCGATCTGATATGGACAAACTACAAGAATTGGAACAAAGAATTCGTAAGCTGGAAAGCGGGATCATCCCCATAGAGCCTGAAAAAACAGCGGAGGCTGCCGAATCGTTGATGGAGGCCATATTCAACCATGCAAACGATGAAATCATGTATATCGATACGAATGGCATCATCCTGCAAGTAAACGAAAGGGCTCTTGATTTTTCCGGATATACCCGTGAAGAAATCGCTGGCCGGCATATTTCAGAACTGGGTTTTGCAGATCAGCAGACTTCCCAGGACGTTCTGAAGATGCTTGAGGAAAGTCTGCAAGGGAAGCAGTTTCCATCTGTGATGCGCTTTAAGGCACTTCGTAAGGACAATTCGGTTATCTGGGTTGAAACGACACATCGTCGGATCGAAAAAAACGGTGTCATAGAAGGATGGGTTGTCATCATCAGGGATGTCACCGAACTGAAACGCATGGAGTGTGAAGCTCAGGAAAACGCTGGCATGGCCAGGGCACTGTTGAATGCTTCCAGCGATGCGATTATGCTCATCGATATTCAAGGGACCATTCTGGATCTGAATACTTCCTATGCTGGAAAACTGGGGCGATCCGTTGATGATCTAAAAGGACTGAAAATCGTCGAAGTGATCGGTGTCTTTGAACCGGAACTGGAGAATTCCATCGCTTATGTAATTAAAACCGGCAAGGTCATTCGATCTGAAAAACTTTACTCTGGACTGGAAAAAAGCGAACTGTGGATGAAAAATGTCATCTATCCGATTACGGGTTTAGATGGGATCGTTACAAGAGTTGCGTTGTTCTCCCATGATATTACTGAGCTAAAAAATGCTGAAAAGGAGTTGAGAAAAAGCCGAGACCAGTTGGAGGAACTGGTAAAAGAACGTACAGCCAATCTGGAAGAAACAAATACCGCCCTGAAAGTCCTATTGGAAAAAAGAGAGATGGACAAACAGGAATTGGAAGAAAAAATCCTCTACAATACGATGGAACTCATCCTCCCGACACTCGAAAAACTGAAATCGGGGAACAAAAATGACATGGAGAATGCCCGCTTGGAGATCATTGAATCCAACCTGCGTGATATTGTCTCCCCTTTTTCACATCGTCTCTCTTCCAGGTTTTATAAGCTGACACCTACCGAACTGGAAATCGCAAACCTGATTAAATTCGGAAAAACGACCAAAGATATCGGTGATATGCTGAACTTATCAGATAATACAATTCAGTTTCACCGAGCCAATATTAGAAAAAAGCTGGGTATCAACAACCAGAAAACCAACCTCAGATCCCACCTTCAATACGTGGAAAAATAGGCTCCCCTATCTCGAAAACGCCTTTATAAAGATCATTGATACTATTCCAAGTGCGTCTACGGCGGCTTACGCCGCTGACTTAGAGTATTGATGGTCCGCTTCAGTAGGCAATTGGATTATCCTACTAATTTGCCGTTGTTAATCAATTCTTGACGCATCTGACGACGTTCTAAAAAATATAACGGAAAAGAAGATTCTCTCAATGTCGGAAAACAGGCACAGCAATTGATTAACCATGGGAAATTCCAAAGATACGGACTACCATAGCTTTTGGAAGATGGCGGTTACCTACCCGCATCAGACAGCCATAGTGGAGCAGAATGGCCGCTCAATCACTTATGCTGAGCTTAACAACCGCTGTAATCAGATTGTACATGGCCTGGATTCTCTGGGTTTTGTCCGTGGAGATACCGTTTCCATTCTAAGTGGCAACAGTATTGATTATATCGCCATTACACTGGCGATTCTACAGTCCGGCATGCGCCTGGTGCCGATCAATCATGACCTGTCAGTTTCAATGATCGGTGGTATCGTCAATGACAGCCTTGCCAAAGCTCTGATTGCCTTCGACCCATTTTTGGAGAAGCTGAAGAGAATCTCCCCACTCTTAAACGGCCCCAATATCCAGATTTTTATCATGGGCAATCATCATCGGACATTTCAAAGTTTCGATGAGATCGTAAATAGTCAACCAGTGTCAATTCCACAGGATCGATGCGCTGGGGAATTTACCTTTATCACCTCAGGAACCACCGGAAAACCGAAAGGCGTTATTCGTCCGCTGAAACTGGCTGATCCAGATGAAAAAGCAGCCCTGTCTGCCACCTCCTTTTTAAAAATGTTCGACATTGCACCACGAAAGAAAAACACTTACCTGGCGACCATGCCGCTGTACTATTCCGCAAACCTTTATACGGCCATCTGCTCTCTGCATTTCGGTCATACAGTCATCCTGATGCGGTCATGGACAGTTGATAAGATGGTCGAGCTAATAAATTCCACTCGGGTTACCTATGCATTAATGTCGCCTGTGATGTTTTCTGAAATATTAAAACAGCCTGAAACTGTAAAGGAATCCCTGAGGAATACGTTTCTGCGGTGTGTCATTCACAGTGGGTTGTCCTGTGCAGTTGATGTCAAGCAGCGTATCATAGATCTGCTGGGACCCATTATCTATGAGTATTATGCCGGCGCCGAAGGAGGGGGAACGATAATCACAGCTGGCCAGTGGTTAGCTAAACCAGGATCTGTTGGCCGACCATGGCCGATTTCCAGTGTCAAGATCTGCGACCATAAATTTCGAAAACTTTCCGCTGGAAAGGTAGGCCGAGTCTATATCAGGACCATGAATCAGTCCTTCGAATACTATAAGGATCACAAAGCAACAGAACAAGCCTGGCAGGATGGTTACTTCACCCTTGGGGACACAGGTTATCTTGATGAAGACGGCTACTTGTTTTTAAAGGACCGGGAATCAGAGCTCATTAATTTAGATGGCGAAAAATTCTCTCCTTCTGAAATAGAAATTGTGTTGAACCAGCATCATGCAGTCCAGGAAGCAGCCGTGTTCGGGATTCCGAAAGGAACGAACGATGAGGAAATAAAAGCCGTTGTACAACTGGCCGACGATTATGCCCCCGGTCTGGAACTGACTGAGAATATTTTAGCACACTGTAGACTAAAACTCGGTCAAATCCAGACACCAACCGCTATTAAATTTGTCGATGAATTTCACCGCTATCCGACCGGAAAGTTGAAAAAGCAAATGCTTCGAAACCATTTTCTCAGCTAGAACTGGTTCGGGCGCAACATGGCGTCTGTACCACCGTCAACAAAAAAGACATTCCCACAACAATAGGACGCTTTCTCGCTCAAGAGAAACAAAACAACCTCGGCAATCTCATCGGGCTGCCCAATTGCACCTCTTGGAACAGGAAAACTCCGTGTTAATTTGCCAAACTCCTTTGAAGCCAGGGTCCCTTCCAGCAACGGTGTTTGCGTGCTGCCGGGAGCGACAGTGTTTAATCGAATGCCATCCCTGATCCAAAGGGGTGCATTGCGGCGAGCCCAACAGCTCAAAGCCCTTTTTGACCCTGCATACGCATTAAAACCATCGAGGGAGTTTGCCAGTTCAGTTGCTTTTTCCTCATCATTTTCATCTACCATTGCGGCAACCAGTTCCGGGTTCAGGCCATCCATGGCTGCAGAATTCGATGATATCAACACCGCCTTTCCTTTTTGCTGTGCAAGGATATCCTTGACCCCTTCTATTACTTCTGTGGCTCCAAAATAGTTGACAGAGACAATCAACCCGTAGTCCTTTACATGGGGTCCGAGGCCGGCCACACCGACAAACCCATCAAGGGTGTCAGTCAACTCATGAACCCCGTCAACAGCTCTTTTTCTGCCTTTGTGAGTTGACAGATCCGCCTCGATATCAGCGTCTTTGAGATCAATATTGATCACACGGTCGCCCTGGTCTTCCAATTTTTTTTTCACGGCGCCACCAATTCCCATGGTACCGCCGGTTATTGCATAAATGCCCATTTAATATTTCTCATTATCAATCAGTCATGAAAATCAACCCAAGTGTATCAAAAACCCTGAAAACCACGGATCGAATTCCAGGGCCACTCACGGTTCTACAATCCAAGTGATTGAGCAACCTGCTCATAGTGGTATTCGGTGTCCCCCAGTGTGAGTTCGGAGGCTTTCGCTTTTTGAAAAAACAGTCCGATATCAAACTCCCGGGTTGTCCCCACTCCGCCAAAAATCTGAACGGCGCGATCTGTGATAAAATTATAACTTTCATTAAGATACGCTTTCAGGGCCGATGCTTCCTGGAGGGCGTCAATTCCCTGGTCGATCATCCAGGCGGTTTTGTGAAAGAAATTAATCGAAGAATCATAGGCCAGTTTCATATCCGCCAGGTAGTGCTGAATGATCTGGTTGCCACCGATGGGGGTTCCATATTGGACACGTGTTTTGGCATATTCCGTTGTCATTTCCAAGGCGCTCAGGCATCCGCCAAGCATCCCCGCACATTTAGCAATCAAGATTTTCTGTTCAACCTTTTTAACCATCTCCTCCCCCTTTCCCACTGCACCCAAGACCTCGTCTTCGGAAACAGTGACATTCTCAAACACGACTTCACAGGTATTCTCATGGGCTATGGAAGGCATCCTGGAGATTTTAATACCCTTGGCTTGGGTATCAACGATAAAGAAGGTCAAACCGGATTCCGTTTTCGCGATTACCAGCAGTTTGTCAGCAATATTTGCATCATTCACAAACAGTTTGGTGCCATTCAAAACCCATTTGCCGGTTGCAGGAACGGCCTGCATATTAATTCCCGACAGATGATAGTCCGCATCTTCTTCATATCGTGCCAACCCCAGAATCATCTTCCCGGCAGCGATTTTTCCCAGAAGGTCCTTCTTCTGTTTTTCGCTGCCACCTTCCATGATTGTCAGCCCGCATTCAATAACCGTGGAAAAAAATGGACTGGGAAAGGCTCTCTTTCCCATCTCTTCCATCACAATCAGCAAATCGGTGAGTGGATCACCAAATCCACCATATTCTTCCGGAAAGCAGATACCCATCCATTCGAGTTTAGCCATCTTTTTCCACAGTTTAGGAGAATATCCCTCCTGACTGTCTTCAATTTCCTTTACAGTTTCAAAAGGACACTCTTTCTTCAGAAATTCCGCGACAGATTTCCGCAGCATTTCCTGTTCTGATGAAAAATTAAAATCCATATCGTTTTCCTATTGTTTAATCGTCAACTAGAATTGTGCCCTTATTATTTTTGAAGTTTATACCTTGGCAACCCTAAGCCCATCCAGGCAATAATCGATCTTTGAATTTCATTGGAACCACCTGCGATGGCCGGTCCGGGTGCATGTTGAAATGAGGCGGTTAATCCGCCCAGAGGGGCCCAACTGGAGTCATCAATCTTTCCATACAAACCGGCTACTTCAGTCCCCAAAGTGTATACCTGTTTCATCAATTCAGTTCCCAGGATTTTTGATCCGGAAGCAACCGCAGCAGCCAGGGCAAGTCCCCCTTCCTCCTGCATACAAGCAACCCGTAACGCCATCGCCATTCCACTTTGAAACCGGGTATGCATTTTTGCGATTTTCTGACGGATAATCGGATTTTCGGAGAGGGTCTTTCCACCCCGCTTATGGGTCTTGGCATACTCAATAATCTTTTCCAACATCCTCATGCCCATGGAAAAAAAGCCCATTCCTGATCGTTCAAAATTCATGGTGTTCATGGTCACCGACCAGCCATTACCTTCGCCTCCTATCAGGTCTTCGGCACGTATGCGAACATCCTTGAAAAAGACATCGTTAAAATCATGGGAACCATTCATCAAATAAATAGGTCTGACCTCGATTCCGGGGAGATCCATCTTGATATGAAACATGGACAAGCCCTTGCTTCGTCTGGAATCCGGGTCAGTCCGCGCCAGTAAGAACATACTGTCAGCCCGATGGGCTGCTGTCGTCCAGGTTTTTTGGCCATTCACAATATATTCATCTCCGTCTTTAATGGCCACCGTAGTAAGATTAGCCAGATCCGAACCTGCATCCGGTTCACTCCAACCCTGACAGTAGTGCACATCCCCCCTGGCAATCGGGGGAAGTAATCGTTTCTTCTGTTCTTCACTGCCGGCCACCAGAAGAGTAGGGGCAAACATTCCCAACCCCATTGGATCGACACCAGGACACCCGATTTTTTCCCGGGCTTCATTAAAGACAACCTGGTCGATGATTGACGCTTCACTTCCCCCGTACTCCTTTGGCCACGCCAGGGACAACCAGCCTTTCTCTCCCAGTCTCTTTTGCATTTGTCTATGGAAGGCCCAGCCCTCATCATCATCGAAAATCGCTCCCGCAGGATTGGATAGGAAAATCGGGGGGGCATCTTTCATCGATTCTTCAAAGAATGCCTCAAATGTTTTTTTTAATTCCTCCTGCCTTTCAGTCAATCTGAAATCCATTTCATCCTCCTTCTGGATTTAGCGGATTATTTTTATTTTATTATATCAGTATAATTCAGAGTAAATAGTGACTCAACCATCTGGCAGTGAAGGGGCCATTTTTCAATCAACCACAATGACCCCCTTCACTGGCAAATTGGCCTTAAATCCGCTCGATAATCACCGCTGTTGCAACCGCAGATCCACAGCACATGGTTGTAAGAGCCGTTTCCTTATCCGTTCGTTCCAGTTCATTCAAAGCCGTGGCAATCATTCTGGGTCCCGTGGATGCAACCGGATGCCCCAGTGCAATCGCACCACCGTTGACATTAAGCTTTGACGTGTCAGGATCAAACACCTTGCACCATGATAGAGTTACAGCCGCAAAGGCTTCGTTCACCTCATAGAGATCGAGATCTTTCAAGTTCATACCACTCTTTTTCAGAATCGCATGGGTCGCATCCACCGGTCCATCAAGCAAATAGTATGGATCGGCGCCGACCAGTACGCCGGCTAAAATACGAGCCCTTGGCTTAAGACCCAGTTCCTGGGCTTTTTCTTTTGACATGATCAGGACTGAAGAGGATCCATCGGATATCTGTGATGAAGTGGCCGCTGTCACAAATCCCCCTGAGTCAAACGTTTTCAAGTCAGCCAGATCCTCAACTTTGGTTTCACGAAGGCCCTGATCACGATCTATCAACTGCGTCTTACCGGTCGGCTGCCCATCCTCCCCTAATATCGGGGCTACAACCGGAATAATCTCATTCTTAAAATGCCCCGCCTCCGTGGCGGCTATCGCCTTGCGCTGGGAATCCGCACTGAAGACATCCAGTTCCTGCCGGGTCAGCCCGCGATTTTTGCATATCCGTGTAATTGCCTCAAACTGGCTCCCGGGATCATCCCAGGGCCAAGGCTCTACCCAGGGTGTCCCCGGGCCGGGATAAACTGAAGAACCGAGGGGAACGTGGCTCATATGTTCAGTTCCGCAACCGATCGCCACATCGTAGGCACCACTTTGAACCAGTGAATTGGCAACCATTACCGCTTGATGGCCCCCACCGCATTGGGCATCTATCGTAAAAGACCCCGTTTCGTAATGGTCACCAGGCCACAGCCATGCCTGTCTGGTGATATTCATTGCCTGCTCACCGGCTTGAGTTACACAACCTCCTCCTGCAACCTGTTCAACATGCTTTCTATCGACACCGGCCTTCTTGAGAACGCCCTCGATAGACAGACTCATGGTTTGAACTGAATGAAAACCGCTTAACCACCCGGTGATTGGTTTTCCTTTTCCGATAGGTGTTCGGGCTACTTCGACAATGACAGCTTCGTGCATAATATTCTCCTTGAAAAGTGGGTGTGGGTGATATTAAAAAGGTTGCATGGCAAAGCCGTCTATGATCGGCTGTTTTCCACTGAAATAAGGGGTCAATTTGGCATCCAATTTCTCCATGGTCCACCGTGCATCTTCACTATTGATGAACACTTCCCCCGGGGTCGGTTTCTCAACCACAGTAATCTGCTTTCCCCAGACAACAAAAACATAACCACTGATTTTCTCAGCCATGGGAGACGCCAGATATGTGAGAAAGGGAGCCACATTGTCCGGATCAAAATTATCAAATCCCTCTTCGGGCTTGGCAAACATCTGGGCGGTGATGCCCTCATCAGTCATGACTGTTCGCGCACGGGGTGCAATGGCATTTGCGGTCACGCCATATTTGCCCATAGCCTGCGCTGCAACCAGCGTAAGTTGCACAATGCCTGCTTTAGCAGCGGCGTAATTGGCTTGTCCAATGGAACCGTAGAGAAAGGCTTCTGAAGCCGTACTGATCAGCCGTCCATAGACCGGTTTACCTTCCTTGGCCCGTTGACGCCAGTAGGTACAAATCTGGCTGATGTAGTTGAAATGACCTTTGAGATGGACTCGGACCACAGAATCAAAATCGTCCTCAGACATGCTGAATATCATTTTATCCCTGCAAAATCCGGCATTATTGACAACAATATTAATATCACCGAAAGCATCAACAGCGCTCGCAATCGTCCGTCCAGCATCCTGATAACTTCCCACATCTCCAAAAACGGCAATAGCTTCGCCGCCCATTCCTTTGATTTCCTCAACCACCTGTTTGGCCGGCTCTTCATCTATCCCGTCTCCATCCTTTCCTGCACCCAGATCAACCACAACGATTTTAGCACCCTCTTTCGCCATGTCCAGCGCGTAAGACTTCCCCAATCCTCTTCCTGCACCGGTAATCAGGGCAACTTTCCCTTCCAGTGAATTTCCCATAATAATCTCCTGATGGTTTAAATTGAACTAATACTGTAATTTAAAGATGAGTTAAACAACTGTCGAATCAGGCGAATTGAATCGTCGCCTTACCGGGTGAGTTTTGTTTTCCATCGCTGGTTTCAGTCCAGATGCTGAGATCAACAAACTTATTGTCGCCATCTTTATATTTCTTTGCCACTAAACCTTTGCAGATAATTTCGGCGCCGGGAAAATCCATCCCGCGATGTTGACATGAAATATTCTTGACCTTTGCAACTTGTTGATGTCCGAGCCAGTTCATAACCATTTCACCCAGAACCGCATAGCGATAATGTCCCTGAACCAGAACCGATCCCAGGTATTCACAAGCGATATATTTGTAGTCATGATGCAGAGGATTAAAATCACCATTGCCGGCCGCAAATTTGACCAATTGTGTTAAATCCGGTTGTTTTATGAGCTCGGGAATGGAATCCCCCAGATTTATTGTCTCCCATTTAACTGACATGTTTTCTCCTTCGCTAATGATTAATCACCTTTAGTCTTTCGATGACGGCTACCTTTCCATGCTGATTTGTAAAAGCGAACTGTATAGTCGTGACCAGCATATGATTCCCGCTACCCGTGACTTTGATATCAAGAGCTTTCAATTGAGAGATACAGGTCAGCGTGTCGCCGGCACATATCTGTTCAAAATATTCGGTTTCCTTACCCCCGTCGATGGTATTAGGCAATCCATGTTCGACTGTGACATCCGCATTAAGGGGCATGCTGAACGTCTCATCCGATTCGCCGGGAATGAAGACCGGGGTGCCATGGTAGGTAAGTGGTGCTGGTAAGCTGCGGTATCCCGCCTGCTTCGCGGCTTCTTCATCATAATATACACGATCCGTAATTCCAGCACCCCGGGCAAAGGCCCGCACGCCTGTAGTTGTCACTTCAAAAAACCAGGGTGGAGACTCCTTTCCGATTTTTGCCTTCATCTCATCCGTTATCTCAAAATGATCCGCCATAGTGTGACATCCTCCAATGATTAACTGTTTTTAAGTGATGAACCGTTTTCAGTTTGTTCAGTTTGATGGGTTCTACTCTGCGCATCCCATGCCAAAATTAATAATACTGTAATTACAAATAGATAAAAATTTTTCAAAAACACATTTACAACATATGATGATTTGTTTAATCATATATGGTGATTTAACTAATATTGATGATTTTCTGAACAGTGCCACTATCATGCAAGAATAGACCGGGCAAATATGATCGATGATAACGAATTTTTTCGGCAGGCGACCAAATTGATCTACAGCAGCCTCAATACTCAGACAGCCATCATGCGAACCTTTCGCTATTTAAAAAAGTTTTTACCGATTGAAGCTTTAAACCTTTTTTATATTACGGATAACGGCAGGAAACTTTTTTCCATGGGTTGGGCAAATGAGAATGGGGTGAGTTATGAAAATAATACCGTTGATCTGCCTGACACCTTTATAGATCGTTATGTTTCCAAATGGGATGACAAGGTCTCTGATCCTAAAATATTTAACGAAGTCAAAGCTGACTGGCTCTGGGATCTGGTAGCCCCTAATGCCAGAAACAAGGACGTATCCATTGTCTCTTTACCATTGAAACTGGAAGGGGAGGAACTGGGCGGCATGACAATGTATGCTTTGGGAAACAATCGCTATACCGCCGATCACACACATTTGATTGGGATATTGGAAGAACCGTTGGCAATAGCGCTCTCCAACATAATTAAACATCAGGAGTTGATGAAGTTGAAGAAGCTCCTGGAAGACGATAATCGATATTTGTACCAGGAGTTGTATAGTATCCAGCAGGATGAAATTATCGGTTCCGATCGAGGCCTGCTTGAAGTGATGAACAAGGTACGCCAAGTGGCCTCATTGAAGAGTTCCGTATTGCTGAGAGGAGAAACCGGTGTCGGGAAGGAAGTAATTGCCAATGCTATTCACGGCCTTTCCCACCGAAAAAACGAGCCTTATATCAAAGTAAACTGTGGCGCCATTCCAGAATCGCTGTTGGACAGCGAACTGTTCGGCCATGAAAAAGGGGCGTTTACGGGAGCCGTGGAAAGGAAAAGAGGTCGATTCGAAAGAGCTCATAACGGTACCATTTTTCTGGATGAGATCGGCGAACTCACACTTCAGGCACAAACCAGGTTACTTAGAGTTCTTCAATTTAAAGAGGTTGAGCGTTTGGGAGGATCTGAATCAATCCCGGTGAATGTACGGATTATTGCGGCGACCCATCGAAATCTAGAAAAAATGATCATCGAAGGTAGCTTCAGAGAGGATCTGTGGTTTCGCTTAAATGTATTTCCCATTGATATACCGCCTTTGAGGGAACGAAAAACCGATATCTCAAATCTTGTACAATATTTCATTCAAAAAAAAGCCCGGGAGATGAACCTCAAAACAATTCCACCTCCCAAAACAGAGGCCTTGGATCGACTTAAAAACTATCACTGGCCGGGCAATGTCAGGGAACTGGAGAATGTGGTAGAGAGAGAGTTAATCCAGAGTCGTTCCTGGCAGGGCGTATACGAATTGAGTTTTGAACATTTTTTACAGGTGTCCGATCATGGTTCAGATTCCGAAATTAACGTTGAGTCTGATATAACGGGAGAAAAGTCCTTGTCACTGAACCACCATACAGCGATGCATATTCGACGGGTCTTAAAGATGTGCAAAGGGAAAATCTATGGAGTTGGAGGCGCTGCGGAAATTTTAGAAATAAACCCGAACACCCTTCGAGCAAGAATGAAAAAGCTGGGAATCCCATTTCGCCGTTCAGAGATCTCAAATTTTTAGCGAACTGCAAATAAAAGAGTCGCTTTTGCCAATTGGCAATTCCCTGGGGATCAAGAACCTCTTCCCTTTCCGTTATCGATACCTGCTCTATAACCGCAAGACTGTCAACCCCATCACACCGGGCACCACGGGGATTGACGTCTCCAAAGTCAAATACGCTCAAATCCCCCATCCACTTTATCCCCTGGACAACAATCCAAACTGGTGACAAACAAACCGAATCTCTTACCGATTCCGGCATAACTCTCCATCAGGATCTGAATGAATAACCAATTTACAAAAGAATCACCCAACACTGATCTGCTTATTTTAAACGGCTTTGCTGTGACCGGCGCAGTCTATTTGAGCCTTTGAAAGAACCGCATTCCCAGACCTCCTGAATAACTTGTCGATTCCTAAAAATATGAATTGACTAACGTAACCCATGCGGTTACAATCGGTTTATGATAAAAACATTTAAACACAAAGGGCTGGAGGACTTTTTTTTTCAAGGTACAAAAAAAGGAATTCGTCCAGAACATTCAAAAAAACTGGCAAGAATTTTAGACCGTCTTCATTCTGCAGATAATGTAAAGGATATGAGTTATCCTGGTTCGTATTTGCACCAACTAAGTGGAGACAAGAAAGGACAATTTGCGGTCAGAGTCTCCGGAAATTGGAGGGTGTTTTTTGAGTTCATAAAAGGCGATGCATACGTTGTCGACTACGATGACTATCACTAGGAGGAATCAAGATGAGAAAAATGAAAAGACAGCCAACCCACCCTGGAATAATTATAAAAGAGGACTACTTAAATCCTTTATCCATAACAATCAAAGATATGTCAGAAATTCTGGGTATTTCGAGAAAAACGTTATCAAAAATCATTAATGAGAGGGGGGCGATTACTCCTGACATGGCGTTAAGACTCTCAAGAGCTTTTGATACAACACCTGATTTATGGATGAACCTTCAACAAAATTTTGATTTATGGAAAGCAGAGAATTCATCAGACGCATGGCAATCTGTTAAGCCTTTATCTTCTGAGCTCCTTCATTCCCACAGCTAAATAAACCGAAATCGGGTAGCCGCCGTTTTTTCTCCGGCAGCCCCCACACCACCCGGCGTGCGGTTCCGCACCGGGCGGTTCATAAAACCTATCGAACCGTAGTCGGATAATGAATGTTAACCCACAACTCTATGACCGAAATTAATCCCTGATCTTTCAACCATTGATTGGTCATTCCAGTTTGTGTACCCAGAGATTTGGACAGCCTCTAATTGACCCACAGGCTTAAAAAACGGAAGAATTCGTTACACCCAGTCCGGTACAACGAATTCCAAATCGGTTAGATCCCACCAAAGGCAGTTTCTGATATGTCAATAGCGGCGCTGTCGTTGGCCAGAATGACTTCCATTTTACCCTGTGAAACCGGAAGCACCGTCTGAATGAAAAATTGCGCACTTTTCAACTGGCCTTCATAGAACTCGATATCTTTCTTTTTGGGATTCTGCTCAAGTTTTTGAGCAGCCTCAACCGCCCGCCAGAGAAGCATCCAGGCCATGATCGTATCCCCTGTCACATCCAGAAACAGCTGCGCGTTGGCATACACACTCAACACCTCTTCGCCGCGGCTTGCTTTGACAACATATTGAGCCAGTACTTTCAGCTTTGACACTCTTTCCCTTAATTTAACAGCCAGAACCTCAAGCCTGTCCATTCCCTCGGCTACAGCGACGGTTTTTTCCATTTCATCCAGCAGATCCTGAAATGACTGACCGCTGTTCAGAGCAAGCTTCCGTCCCATCAGGTCCATGGCCTGGATGGCATTGGTCCCCTCATAGATCTGGGTGATTTTGCAATCCCGCAACAGCTGCTCCTGGGGATATTCCGTGGTATACCCGTATCCACCGAAAACCTGGACCCCCTGACTGCATACTTCAAAAGCCCTTTCTGTAATATAGCCTTTGGCGACCGGGATCAACACATCGATCAAGCCCTTGTTTCTGGCTTTCTGATCATCATTTCCGCTGATTTTGATCTGGTCTTCCAAAAATCCAATATAAAAGAGAATACTCCTCATGCCCTCTGAATAGGATTTCATAGACAAAAGGGTCCGACGAATATCCGGATGTTGAATAATCGGCACAGCCGGCGCATCTTTGGATGTGGCCGTCAGGTGTCTTCCCTGAACCCTTTCCCGGGCATAATTAACCGCATTCAGATAGGATGCGGATGCACAGGCAAATCCCTGCATGCCAACAAAAAGGCGCGCATCGTTCATCATGACGAACATGGCGCTCATCCCTTTGTTTTCGGCGCCCAGAAGTGTCCCCACACACTGCCCTTTGCCACCTAAAGTCAGTGAAGCGGTGGGGCTGCCGTGGATACCCATTTTCTCTTCTATGCCGGTGCAGACCACGTCGTTGAATTCACCAAGACTACCGTCATCATTGACCCGGAATTTTGGAACCAGAAAGAGAGAAATCCCGGACGTGCCCGCCGGCGCGCCGTCTATCCTCGCCAGCACCGGATGAATGATGTTTTCAACCAGGTCATTCTCTCCGGAAGAGATAAAAATCTTGCTCCCCGTAATCGTATAAGTCCCGTCTTCGTTCTTGACCGCCTTTGTTGTCAGAGCGCCGACATCAGATCCGGCTTCGGGTTCAGTCAAAAGCATGGTCCCGCCCCATTTACCGGTATACATATTTTTCAGGTAGCGTTTTTTCTGCTCATCCGTACCAAAGGTTTCAACCAACTTTCCGGCTCCATGAGCCATGATGTTGTGGAGTACGAAGGGGAAATTGGCCCCGTTAAAATAGTTACTGGCAGCCAGGGCCACTGAAAATGGCATACCCTGCCCGCCCCACTCCGGATCATCACACATGGCGATCCATTCACCGTCCCTGTACAAGGCATAAGCCTTATGAAAAGACCCGGGAACCTTGACTGTTCCGTTTTCAAAGGTACATCCCTCTTCATCCCCTTCCTTCATGCAGGTCAGGAGTTCTTTAATTGCCAGATTTCTCGCTTCAGAGATCACCAGATCAACGGTTTTTCGGTTGAAATCCGCAAACTGCTCATGTTCACTCAGTGTCTCTACCTTTAGTTGCTCGTGGAGGACAAAATCCACATCTCTTCTATCTGCAACCTGTTGTGCCATATCATTCTCCCTGGGGGTTCACTATTTAGTGTAATCGAAAAATCCTTTACCACTTTTTCGCCCGAGATGGCCGGCGCGTACCATTTTTCTGAGTAAGGGGGCCGGTCGATACTTGTCTTCACCTAATTCCTTGTGAAATCCTTCCAGGACGAGGAGCAGGGTGTCCAAACCAACCATATCCGACAAAGCAAGAGGGCCAATAGGGTGATTGGCACCCAGGAGCATACCGTTATCAATATCCTCGGCGCTGGCGATTCCCTCAGCCAGGACAAATATGGCCTCATTCAGCATGGGACACAGAATTCGATTAACAGCGAATCCGGCAGCTTCCTTCACTTCGATGGATGTCTTCTGTATTTTCTTAACAAATGCTTCGCAGATGTTCAATGTTTCATCTGTAGTGGAAAATCCCTTGATCAGTTCAACCAGTTCCATAACCGGCACCGGATTGAAAAAGTGCATCCCGATGACCTGTCCGGGCCTCTGGGTCACGCTGGCCATTTCCGTGATGGAAAGCCCTGAAGTGTTGGACGCCAGAATGGTTTCCTTTTTACAGATCGTATCCAGTTCCTGGTAAACCTGCTTTTTGATCTCCATCACTTCAATAATGGCCTCAATGACCAGATCTGCTTCCTGGGCGGCTTCCTTCAGGTCTGTCGTCCCTTTGATGCGCCCCAGGATCTGCTGTGCATTTTCACTGTCAAGCTTTCCCTTGGACACAGATCTGTCCAGAATACTCTTAATGGAAGCCAGTCCATTCTCGACGAATCGATCTTCCACATCCCGGAGGATTACATTGAAGCCTGCTGCTGCACAGGTCTGTGCTATCCCGGCTCCCATCAGGCCGGCTCCCAGAACACATATGTTTTTGATTTCCATAGAACACTCTCTTTGAATGGTTTAAAATTTGATGTTCCCAACATCCCTACTTATTTCTTCAGCCCTCGTTACGCCTTTGAAGGCATGTTGGTAAATATAATTATTCCTGTATTGCAGCATAAACTATACCAGTAATAATTCGCTCAATATATCAATAAGATATCATTTAAAATATAGATACTCTTCACTATAGGGCAGTATTTCCTGTCATATTTTCCAGAATCAGGATAAACTGGAAAATATGACAGGAAATACCTGTACGGCTCCCATTAGCCAAATCTGAGAATAAAAATGACCATTGACGAGAAAGATTTTTTCAGGGAAGCGACACTGAGAATCTGTGGCAGCCTGGATATTGAAAAGGCGCTTCAACAATGTTTTTTGTACATCCGCGCCTTTATTCCGACTCGGCAGATCGGTTTTCATGTCTACCATCGTGAAGCCGGTGTCATCGAAACCATTGCCCTTGCGCCACCGGAACCCAGTGGGGTTTGCCCAATGAAAACCCAATTGACGGCAGACGGTCGTCAACAGGTTGTTGATCAACGGTCGCACCGCGTCCGGGTCGTAGAACGATTAGGGGATGACCCCGTCACCAGCTCTATTGCACAAAAATTTGGGGCCTCCGATTTTTCAGGAATTGTCATGGATCTGGTGCTTGAAAAAAAAATGCTGGGCGTCTTCAGCATTTTCAATGATGGCAGGGAGCCTTTTACACAATGCCACATTGATCTCTTGAGCCTATTGAGTAAGCCATGTGCAATTGCCTTGACCAACGTGATTCGATACCGAGAACTAAAATCTCTCAAGGACTTGCTCACCGATGACAACCGGTATTTCCAGGATGAATTGCGCCGCATTGCCGGGGAGAATGTGATTGGCGCAGACCAGGGGCTGAATGAGGTGATGGAAATGGTGCGCCGGGTTTCACCCATGGAAAGCCCTGTACTTCTACTGGGAGAAACCGGCACCGGCAAGGAGGTCATTGCCAACACCATCCACAATTTATCGTTGCGCAGCGACGGCCCCTTCATCCGTGTGAATTGCGGCGCTATTCCCGCCACCCTGATTGACAGTGAACTGTTTGGATACGAAGAAGGGGCATTTACAGGCGCCGTTTCGGAAAAGCGGGGCCGCATCGAACGCGCTCATGGCGGCACCCTTTTTCTCGATGAAATCGGAGAGTTGACGCCGGAGGCGCAGATCAGGCTCTTACGGGTCATCCAGGAAAAGGAGTTCGACCGCGTTGGAGGGACCCAGACCATTCGTGTGAATATCCGAATCATAGCCGCAACCCACCGGGATCTCGAGAAGATGATGACGGAGAATCAGTTCCGCGCAGACCTGTTTTTCAGGTTGCGGGTATTTCCCATTACCATCCCCCCCTTGCGCGATCGAAGAAAAGATATCCCGGATCTGGTCCAGCATTTTATCCAACGAAAATCAAAAGAGATGAAACGGTTGCTTGTACCATCTCCAGCTCCAGGTGTTCTAGAACGGCTCTCTAACTATCACTGGCCCGGTAATATCCGGGAACTTGAAAATGCGGTGGAGCGATCTTTGATTTTGGACAGGGGGGATAATCTCCATTTCAAGGAGATCAATGAAAAACAGAGCAGGAACGATTCCCCCCTTCAACCTGAATCAATCACGGCTATGCCCCTTGATGCGGTCATGGCTAAACATATTCAGCATGTTTTAAACCAGTGTCAGGGACGGGTTGAAGGAGCAAACGGTGCGGCCAGCATTCTGGATATCCACCCCTCCACCCTGCGAAAGCGAATGACAAAGCTTAAGATCCCGTTTGGAAAAAAGTCTGGGTTATCATAAAAAGCGCAAGGGAGACTGGCGCAATATCCTTGCTAAGCGGCACCATTTTAAACTTTCGAGGGGAAAACAGGTTTTATCCAAATACCATCCTATATTTGCAGTATTGACGCTACATAAGTAGTCCCAGAACTACAGTTATGCAGGAGGCGAGTTGAGTTGAAAACACGTCCTTGATTCATGCATGTAGACCTGGGCACAATACTCACATCGCTACTAGGCCACGCCATGATGGCATGGCCTGATGCACACAGCCTGGTTACCGGGCGCAACGACCACCCAGATTATTCCCATGGCGGTCCTGATGACAGAAGTCGCAGCGAGCAGCATTCCGCAGGCCGTCCGCATCATGATCAAAGGACCCACCGCGCGAAACGCGACGCATACCAGTTGAAGGTCCGGTCGGATTATCGGAAGTACTGTCAGGATCGGAATAATAGGTATTACCCCACCAATCGGCCACCCACTCCCAGACATTCCCGGCCATATCGTAGAGTCCATAATCGTTTGCTGGATAAGATTCGACCGCTACCGTATCCCCTTCATTAAGACCGTAATTGGCCTTCGTGTCGTCGGTCGTATCTCCCCAGGGGTAGCGTTTTCCTTCAAGGCCACCCCGGGCTGCGTACTCCCACTCCGCTTCGGTTGGCAATCGTTTTCCAGCCCAGATACAGTAGTCCTTTGCTTGTTGCCACTCCAACCAGATCACCGGGTAATTGTCATAGGTCGCATTTCCGTAATAACTGGACCGCGAGTAGCTGGCCGAAGAGCTTGGTGCATCGCAGGAGCTATCGCTCACACACTCCGCGTATTCCGCATTGGTGATTTCGTGTGGGTCCATCTTAAATGATGACAGGGTTACTGAATGTGTGGGTAGCTCATCCGGCCACCCCTCTGCAAACGCATCCCCCATCTCAAAAGTTCCCCCGGGTATGGAGACCATGGGAGTGCAAGTGATGCCAAAGTCTTCGTCGGTGGACCCAACGCCTGCGCTTCCGTCCCCGGGACATTGATTGTCTATCCCGTCGCATACTTCTGGTGCGTTGGGGTAGACAGCGGGATCATCGTCATCGCAGTCCAATTCTGAATTTGGACACGTCGCAGCATTGGCCGGACTACCATACCCGTCTCTGTCACCATCTTCCGAACAGGTTTCACAATAAACACCGGCAAATCCTGTGGTGCAATCACATGTGTATGCTCCGTCAGTATTCTCACACGTGCCGTTTTCGCACAAGTCGGTTCCAGCTGTACACTCGTTGATATCCGCGCAGTCGTCGCCTGCATAACCGGTATTACAGACACAGCTGCCTGAAACGCAGGTGGCATTATCACCGCAATCCTCTGCACATTGGGCTGGCACATCGCATTCGGCCCCGATGTAACCGTGGGTACACTGGCAGACACTATTTCCGCATAACCCGTGATCTCCGCATGCTTGCTCATCTGCTATTCCAATACAAACGTTGGCCTGCTTTTCAAAAACAACGGCTTTAGCTTCGGTTGACTGGTACATTTTAGTACCTGCAACCGTGACGTAAAGATCGAGTGGTAGCGTATGGGTACCGCTAGTGGTGGTTTCCGAAGATTCCGGAGTTGCCGTGCAGACCATTGAGTCCGAAGGACTACAGGCCATGCTCTCTATACTTGTGGCACTGTAACCCTCGGAGTTCACTGTTGCATCGGTGGTGAGGTCTGCGTCCAGAGTCGCGGTCCACAAGCCGCTGATATCGGTGCTGCTGGAAATGCTGCGGCGATAGGTCCCGAATCCATCCGCGCCGATACTGATGGCTGCTAAACTGTCCAGATCCAGCTTGGTTCCGTCATCATATGTGAACGCGTTGGGGTAGGTTTCTGTCATCTCCATTATCATCCCATCCAACTGAGTGGATTCAGATTTTGTGTTCACTGTCAACTCGCCGGTGTCCGGGTTAACGCTCCATGACCCATTGGTGCTAACCATATGGCCGGGCATATTGGTTTTGGGATTTGGTGAAAACGCCTTCAGGGCAATGCCGTCATCACAAAATTGGAATTCAACCACACAGGGGATATCGGGCGAGACACCGATATCACATGCAGGAGCCAATTCTGATCTGGAGGCACTGCAACAAAGCAGTTCGCCGGGATTAACCGGATGGGCGCCTATGTAGGCCTCACAACCGGTTACTGTAAGCTTTCCGGCTGTGATTTCGGTATAAAGAGGAGTAGTGTTATCAGAATCTGAGTCGTCGGACACACAAGCGGCAAGAATCAACATGGTCGCTGCTAATAAACTGAGTTTAAACAGTAATCTTCGCATCTTTTCTCCTCCTGATTTTTAGTGTTACATAAAAACTCTGGTCCTGGCGTAAAAGTATTACTTCAGAGGCTTTGCCGGCTGAATAACTTAAGGCGACAAGGATGGATGAGTCGTCCTCATAACCTTCCCCTACTGCAGGGGTTAGACCAAAATAGAAAAATGCATGACAGACTCTCTCCGGGGTTGTAAAGAATACAACCGAAGAAATTATTAATGTCTTTATCACAAATTTCAGACTGGTTCCATCAGAAAATTGATTCAAATCTTGAAAATCGTCTATTTCCAATCCATTTTTCTGCCTTGAGGGAATAGGGAAAACTTTATATTGAAATACAATAAAAAAATTGAGAGTATGCAAGCTATGACAGAAGCTTCATTTCCGATTGCCACCACTTAATTTATCAATGGCAAATTCCTTTAAACATATTTTAAGAGCTTGTGATTGTGTTAAATTCAAAATTAGTAGCCTGGTTTATACCCGAAAACCTCGTAAAAGACAGACTCCAATATGGACAGGCAAAGATAATACTGGGTGTTGTGGGCAGCCTCCTCATCGTGTCCGTGATTATGGCCTTACAGACTTTTTCTTTAAATAAAACGGCAGATGGGTTCCTAATCCTTTTTTGTGGTGTTTTATCGTTCATTGTCCTGCTAACTATGAGATGGACAGGAACAACGGTATGGGCAGGCAACGGGATTATTTTCATCCTGTTTTCGTTGATGGCTTTTTTAATCGGTAAAACCACCGGCGTTTATTCCGAATCGACTCCCTGGTTTTCTATTGTTGTCATTCTAAGCTTTATGATAACAGGATTCTGGCCAAGTATATTCTGGTCAGTTTGCTCCGTGGGTATTATTGCAGTGCTATATAGCATGGGAGTCAATGGATATGAATTTCAACCCATAACGACCGATGCCAGTGTGTTTTTTATTTCGTATACAGTTCTAGTGCTGATTATGATCGCATTTGGATTTATTTTGCGGACAACCAATACGAGAAGCCAGAAATTTCTAGCTCTTGAAAAGGAAAAATCTGAGGAGAGGGCTCTCAATCTGGATGATGCGATCAACGATATTAAGCAGATTATGGATCTGGTAGCGAACAATGACTTGTCTGGACGGGTTGCTGGTGAATATCAGGGCAAACTGGACGAACTGAAAAACAGTATCAACAAATCCATCGAGACACTCAACCAAACCATACAACAAAGTATGTCAGGCAGTAATCAGGTCAGCGCCAATGCTATGAAATTGTCAATGACGGCTCAAAACCTATCCAAAGGGGCTTCACAGCAAGCAGCGAGTCTTGAGGAAATATCCTCGTCAATGGATGAGATTGGATCCCAGGCAAAATCGACCAATGATAATGCTAACCAGGCTCGATCCCTAAGCAGCCAGGCTTCAAAAGAAGTTGAAAATGGAAATCGCCAAATGGAAAGTATGCTGTTATCCATGAAAGAGATTAACGAAACCAGCTCCAATATGACCAAAATTATCAAAGTTATTGATGAAATTGCCTTTCAAACCAATTTACTGGCCTTAAATGCGGCAGTTGAAGCGGCCAGAGCGGGAAAATACGGCAAAGGGTTTGCGGTTGTGGCTGAGGAAGTTAGAAACCTGGCAGCACGTAGTGCTGAATCAGCTAAAAATACCAATGAATTAATAGAAAAATCGATGCAGGAAATTGAAAACGGGACGAGAAACGCTGATCAGACCGCCGCCGCCCTGAACGAGATTAGTGCGGTGGTTGATAAAGTCAATGATCTCGTATTTGAAATTTCCACTGCTTCTCAAAATCAGACAGTCAGCATTCAAGAGATCAATCAAAGCCTCTCGCACATGAATGAGATTGTACAGCAGAATTCATCGATTTCAGAAGATACAGCCTCAACCTCAGAACAACTCTCCAGTCAGTCGTCCACTCTACAGAACGACCTGAATAAGTTTATATTGCTAAAACGAAATTAAACGCTCATTTTCGCTACGCCAAACTAAAAACATCTGGAAAATCCTCATCAGCTAAATCCGGGATTCATGGTTTAGCTTTCTGCAAATACCTAATCGGACATTGCTGCTGTAAAATACGCTCACTATGAGCCAAGAGCAGACTTGACCACTCTACCATGGGTGACCACTCTACCCCTTCATAATTCTGAAGTGGAGACTGTGAAGATTCAGCAAACTCAATTATTGACAGCGGTTATCAAACAAATGAAAGCCCCTTGATCAGCTGGAAATGGGCGTCAGTTGAAAACAGTTTGAGGCCGAATTGAAATGCAATTGCAGCGATCCAGATATCGTTTGTCGGGATGGGTGTGCCGGCAGTCCTCAAATTCTGTAATATCTCAGAATAGAATTCGGCTGTTTCCTCGTCGACACGGTAAATTACAACCCTTGGGGAGTCCAGAAAGATCTCCAGTTCGGTTTTGTTTTCTGATTCTTTATTCCCCCCTTTGAAACCTGAAAGCAGTTCTCCAATACTGATGACTGAAAAGCCGATTTCCGTTTGTTTTCTCAAGATCTCAATGACAGATTGATCTCCTCTAAGTGTGTTGGAGTATATATTGGTGTCAATCAATATCCGCCTCATTCCCACAACTCCTTATCAATTTTTCTCTCTTGATCTATCCTGCTCTGAATCTGATTATATTCCTCCTCTGTCCATTTTCCGAACAAACAATCAAGATCATGGTGTATATTTGAATATTTTTTTTCCTTTTTAAAACCCAGGTTTTGTTCGATCATGTCGATGATGAACTGGTTAACACTCTTACCTTGGTTTTTTGCTTCCCGCTTCAACTTTTCAGATACTGAAGGTTCGACATTACGAATAGTGATTGCTTTCATTATTTTATCCCGTTCAAATGTAGACATCAAATAATGGTTCTATAATGATGTCATTATATGACTTCATTGTCAATTTGTCAATTTAACCGCTCACTAGTTTGATTACGACGCTTACAAAGTATTATCAATATGATATATGTGCGGACCGGCATGTTGAACGGTTGGTTGGCTATCCTTAATGCTTCTGTTGTAATACCTTCCCCTGCCTATTCTCAATCGGGTTTAAATGATCACAAAGTTAAGACATTGTGAGAACCATCGGCGACGGTCCCCAGCGCCCTTTTGGTGGTCTCCTGGCCCTTGACATCAGAGAAATCAAGATAGTCGGTAACACAGGGATTCAGGGCTTCCGCCAGCATGCCGTCGATGGGGCGTATAAGACCTTCCAGGGAGAGTCTCCCGATAATGAGGTTTTCCCGTAAGGATTTTGCTGGGATTGCCTGACTGGCTTCCAGTATGTCCATGGCAATGGGCAGGTCAAACCCGGCCCCCATTTTGTGGATGTCCTCCGCTGCCAGATTCACCACCACTTTACGGATGGGAAAGCTCCCTCAGGCGTTGTTCAGCGCTGCCATGATCCGGTCCCGACTCTCCTTGATGGCCCCATCCGGCAATCCGACGATACTGAAATGCCCCAGCCCGATGCTGATATCAGCTTCCACCTCAATCACAGGGGCGTCAATCCCGATGATAGTGACGGTATTGGTGATGGAAGTGGTCATCTTTTCTCCAGGTGGAGAGGATCAATGATGAAATTTCACATGATAACGGGTAACAGGTAGAATTTTAAAATATTGCAAGGCAAGCTGTTCGAGTACTAAGATGCTGCCATTCCACTTGACTTGTGTCTGTACTGGTTGGTAATTGACTTTATCCTTCAGCCAACACCTCCAACGAAGCCTCCCATAAGTCTCAATTTATTTGGTTTGTGACCACTTCATACCAAACTCCAACCAAAAAATTAAGAGCTTTGATAAATACTATTAACAGTTAATAATTTTAAACAAGAGTCAATATGGCCGAAGAAAAAAAAGTTCTAAGTGTGTACCTACCAGAAGGCATCACAACTCGAATCAAAGCAATATCCGTGGAAGAGAACCGTTCATTTAATAATCAATTGAACGTTCTACTATTAGAAGCATTGGAAGACCGTACAACAAAAATAACTACCAACAATACAAATAAAGGAGAATAACATGGAAAAACAACTATTAAAGCTCAAAAACGAATTCATTTTTTTTCACAAATGCAGCTTGATCAAATATTTTGTAGATAACCAAGACTTTGGTGATCCTTTCAATTGGCATTGGGATTATAACCAACTTGTGGAAGAATACATCAACAACCAAAACAGGCTAATTGAACTTGGTGAAGATATTGATGTAAATGAATTCACCAGAATAGTCAGGTACAATTTTGGCTAATTCGTTGCCATGTCTAAAAACTGAAAACGAGTTGGTGAGTGCCGGTATTGACATAAAGTTGAATTCGGCACTTATCCAGAAATTATGATCAAGAATCGTTTGCGAAAAACGATTAAAGCTGTCAAAGCTATATTTAATAGCAATTATAGCAATGAGAGGTGTTGCTTTTTGTCAATCAAAGAAATACATATAAACACTATATAGATTCATTGAATGATCGTAGTTCTCAAAAGGAAATATCATCCTTGTACCTATAACCTTTGAGGTGATCATTGCACTCTAGCTCCAACAATTGTTTTACTTCTATTTATCATCGGCCACAAATCGCAAAATTTTCTACAAATATAAATAAAGGAAACAACATCATTCATAGTAAGAAAACCTCACAATTAAGAACTATTCCTATCAATACTGAGGTGACATCTGATAAAAATGTTGCACCATATGACGATATTAGAGAGGTTATCAAAAATTCAGCGGAATCTCTTGCTGTTGGGCCTTGTGTATGCAGAGTGGGCAGAGATCATTGGGAAGAAAACTGTAGAAGCACAGACGTTCGTGAGACATGTTTGTTTCTAGGAAATACTGCTGTTTACATGACAGATCTTGGACATGCAAGGCAGATATCGCAAGAAGAAATGTTTGAACTTCTTGATAATGCAGAAAAAAATGGTTTAGTTCTGCAACCAGAAAACAACAAGAATCCAAATTTCATCTGCTGTTGCTGTTCATGTTGTTGCCATGTCTTAACTAGTGTGAAGAATTTTTCTAAACCTGCTGAATATTTTCATTCCAATTATCATGCGAAAGTCCAATCAGAGGATTGTACTGCTTGTGAAAACTGTGTAGAGATATGCCCGATGGAGGCACTAACAATAGTTGACGAGATCAGTACGGTGGATTTGGATAGGTGTATCGGGTGCGGTTTATGTGTGCTCGATTGTACAGGTAGTGCAATGATGCTCCAAATAAAAGATGACAAACATCTTCCTCCTGAAAATCGGGATGATATGTACAAGAAGATCATGGTTGAACGATATGGCATGACCGGAATGTTGAAGATAATGCCGAAAATGTTATTGGGTAGGAAAATTTAATCGTTAACAAGAACCTTTAAACAACATCTGAGACACGTTTGAAACCGTTTTTCAGGTGTTGCACCATTCGTCAAACAAATCCATTTTTGGATTTTGCAGATCTGATATTTCAATGTATCCGGTGAAGTTTCAGATCTCCCATCACTCAAACTCAAACACTACTTTCATTTCCTCACTCAGCACCAGCATTGCATCAAATTTAGTCTTCTTCTTTGACACAAACCCTTTCAATAATTTCGTCCGACCTTTCTTAATCAAGGTTTTAACCTGAGTTTCGGATATTTTTTTGTTGGAGATTTCTTTCCAGATCGTAAAATCGCAACCGGATTTTTTCCACTCAGAACACCCAAATGCTTTGTTTTTGTCGATGACCACACCGACATTGCATTTGGGGCAGGGTGCGATTCCTTCGATGTTTCTGTTTGTTTCAGTGACCTTTAACGATTCCGGTATTTCGATCTTACCGCTGTCAACTTTCTTCACCTCTTCAACCACTGTAGATACAAGATCCAGCAATTCTTTATAGAATTTTAAAGGTTTGTACTCGTCTTTTTCAATTAATCGGAGCTTATGTTCCCATTCACCCGTGAGAGCAGGGGTTTTCAAAGTGTCGTTTTGAATACAGTCGATCAGGTATATCCCTTTTTCTGTTGGAACCAGAGTCTTTTTATCCCGTTTTATATACTGTCTGGATAATAAAGTTTCAATGATTGATGCACGAGTGGACGGACGACCGATGCCCTTTTGTTTCATAGCTTCTCTCAACTCTTCATCATCTACCATCTTACCACAGGTCTCCATAATCTTTAACAGTCCACCTTCAGTATATTTCTTGGGTGGTTTGGTTTCCTTTTCTTCGATTTTGGGTTGATGAGATCCAGATTCTCCTTTTTCAAAATCGGGTATGATCTGCTGTTTGTCATCTTTTTCGTCTTCAACTGGGTAGGCAGCTTTCCACCCCTGCTCTTTCAAAATTTTACCAGATGCATTGAACTTATGATTCCCAACTATTGCAGAAACTTTTGTGGATTGTTCCAGTGCTGCAGGTAAAAATATTGTAAGGAATCTTCTGATAATCAAACCCAAGATTTTTGTTTCATCTTCGGACTTAACGATGACTTTTTGTCCAGTGGGAATGATCGCATGATGGTCGGTTACTTTCTTGTCATTCACGTATCGAGATTTGGCTTCAGGTGTCTTTAGGATCGATTCTTTTAAGAATTGGAACCGTGACAACTGCAACAAAGTCTTGACGATCTCAGATGTATTTTTAAAGACATCTTCTGACAAATACTGACTGTCAACCCTTGGATATGTGATCTGTTTATTTTCGTAAAGCTGCTGTGCAACCTTTAATGTTCTATCAGCAGAAAATCCAAATTTTTTGTTTGCTTCTACCTGAAGAGATGTGAGATCGAAAAGTTTTGGAGGATGTACCTTCTGATCCTTCTTTTCGATACTGATTATGGTTATTGGTTCATCTTTAATTTCAGCCAGAACTATTTCAGTATCCGGTTTCTTCTTGAATTTTTTCTGCTGATGCTGGAATTTTGTATCTCGGTAGGTTGTGACAATTTGCCAGTATTTTTCGGGTTTGAAGTTGTCGATCTCCTTGTGCCTGTCAACTAAAATTGATAAGGTAGGTGTTTGAACTCTGCCAACTGACAGAACGTTTCCAAAGCCACCGAATTTCTTGGTGTATGCTCGTGATCCGTTCATCCCGAACAACCAATCACCCACTGCTCTGAGTTTAGCAGCAATAGATAATTTATCGAATTCCTTTGAATCTCGAAGATTAACAAAACCAGATTTGATTGCTTCTGTAGTGAGAGATGAGATCCAGAGACGTTTGTGTGGTTTTGTATAATCTGCCTCGGTCAGAACTCTTCGGATGATCAACTCCCCTTCCTGACCAGCATCACCACAGTTGATCACTTCGTCGCATCTGGACAAGAGGTCTTTGATGATCTTGTACTGCTTTTTGACACCGGGATCCTCTTTAATACGGACTGTGAATTTTTCTGGAACCATTGGTAACAGGTCGAGATCCCACTTTTTCCATTCTTTTTGGTACTCATGCGGTTCACATAATTCAAAAAAGTGACCGAATACCCATGTGACTAAATATCCGTTGCCCTCATGATATCCATCATTTCGTTTAGTCGCTTTTAAAATCTTTGCGATTTCTCCGGCAACACTTGGTTTTTCCGCTATACAGAGCTTCATTTATTCGTTTTATCCTCTATAATTATTTGACACTTTAGGTGGATCTCTTTTTCCTTCAGTTCATAAATCATTTAATAGGATTTAGATCTTGAGCTTAGTTTACAATTGTACAATCTGGACAGACGCATTCCTCCTCCTCTTCGTCTTCAATCTCTGAGAAGGATTTTATCCAGCCATTGTGCTCTCCATTTCTTACAATAAGCGCAAGATTTACTTCGATATTACGCTGAGAATCCAAAGTCGTAACCTTATAACATTTATCAAAATCATCACAAGCAACGCACTCATCATATTCCCAATCAGTATCACAAAACTTACTGTTCATATTACCAAAACATTCTTTCATAATTATACCTATAATAGTGTGACTTGGTTTTTCTCGGTACATTTTTTGATTTCTCTTAAAAATAATCATTTATCGCTG
>Ga0075122_10000320_pt1 | contig 39426 bp, 40 predicted proteins | sample AntAceMetag02UKB_FD_69790 | JGI IMG/M metagenome (GOLD analysis project Ga0075122, IMG submission 69790) | Saline lake microbial communities from Ace Lake, Antarctica - Antarctic Ace Lake Metagenome 02UKB | ecosystem: Environmental > Aquatic > Non-marine Saline and Alkaline > Saline | place... | reverse complement strand
TTACTAATCAGGTGGTAGCTACTAGGACACGAGGAGATCGCTTGGGTTTGGGTGATATGGACAATTGGAGCGCCATTTGCGGTAGAAACTACTTTGGCAGTATCAAAAGAAGTAATGTCACGATAATCAAAGCCTAATCCTGAATCTGCCGTACAGCCAGTCGCTCCAGTGCAAGCACTTGCAGCATCTGCTTCTGCAGGAGTATCACCATCACCATCTCCATTAGCGTCATACTTGGCTTCGTAGGCCATGGCCAGAAAGGCTTTGTCGTCGCCACCCGTGGTAAAAGTACTGTTGCCAGGTACGGGGATGTAGCCCGTGGGAGTGGTAGAGCCGGAGATTGGTAGAATTGACCAAGAGGAGTTATTGGCAGAAAAATCTGGATTAGCGAACTTGTTTACACCTGTGATAGGTCTAGCGCCAGAGTCATCCACCGTGACCAAGCTGGAGTCATAAGTATAGTCGCCAGCACCCGCAGTGTTAAAAGTCCAAGTTTTGGTGGTGTCATTGAGGGCAAAAACATTTGGGAAAATGTTAGAAAGAGCCAGATAAACACCCATGACTAGTCCAATTGAGCTCACCAGAACCGTAAAACTATTTAACTGAAAGCGAGATACATGCCAGCGTGGTGCGAAAAAGTAGTTTTTGAGTTTATGCAGCAATAGTTTCATTTTAGCTGTTTCTTTTTTGATGAGGGTAAGTAGTTTTTAGCAGTCGTCACCTTTTTACCACTTTTTAACTCCAAATCTTGACGTGCACTTCCAGCTACCACCCCACCTTCTTTAGCGGCTTGTTTATTTTGTCCAAATCCCTGCGCATTTTTGTTCTTGGCGATCTCTGTAGTGGAGGCCTCCCCAAGCATGGAAAAGATCAATTCTAGATCATCCATGTGATCTCTTAAGTTTTCTCGTTTTAAGCCTTTAAACTTTTTATATTGAGATGGAGTCATCCCAAAAGTAGCCTTGGATATCTCTGCAGTCAGTATCGCATACTCTCTGTCTTCACCAACGTTTCTTTGCTTCCACTGATCAGTCAAAGTTTCACGAACTTCAATCCCACGCATACGTTTTTCTATCCAAGCATCCGGGTAACCTTTAGCCTTGTATAGAGCTCTGGTTCTTTTGGTAGCTAGCTCTGGATCCTCTATTTCTTGTACTCGCTCATAGCCGACTCTGGCTAGCCAGCGCTTAAATGGCTCGGCTTTAGGGGAAGGAATAGTTTGGATAATGCGAAAGATTGTTTCAGTATTGGCACAATCTGTTTCACGATTTTTTCCATCAGGAGCTATCATTTTCAACTGTCCGATTTTTTCGGACACTTCATCAAAACCTTCTTTTTCAAGTTTCTTTTTTAGATCGTTCCAATATTTTCTTGGTCTGTCAGTTCCAACTAATGTTTGAACAACATCAATAATCGAAAACCACCATTCATTGCTGTGAATAGTTTTACGAACTTTCTTGCCTTTAAAAATGGCTATTTTTGTTGTAGTTATATCTAGTTTATTCATAATTAGTAAGTTCCATTATCAACAGCAAAAATAGCACTTAATTTACCTAATACTAGTTTACAGTATTTAGTAGGGTAAACAAGAACTGTTAAGTTTGATTATTTAAATAGATTTTTAATCAGTCCATAGCTATTAGCATGTTTTAAATGGCCCAGGATCGCAGCCTTACTAGCTAATAGATCTTCTTCTTGTAGTGAGTCATTTTCTAATTGTTTTTGATTATCTCTCCAATTTCGCCTCATTCTAAGTAGTGTGTTGCCTCGAATGAGAATGTGATCGTAGAAAATACGATATCCCACGAAGGGTACTCCATCTTTGACGTTTTTAACTGCTAATTTATTAGGATGAAGAGAAAGGGCTAGTTTTTGGTTTAAAAAGTTATTAATTTCATTGCTCATTTCTCTGAGAAATTTTTTATCAGCATGTAGGATATAAAAGTCGTCCATATATCGTCCGTACCAACGCAGTCGCAATCTATCTTTTACAAAATGGTCAAGTTCATTAAGGTAGATATTGGCAAATAACTGACTTGTTAGGTTGCCAATAGGCAGTCCAATCCGTTTATTTGTATTAATTCCCGGGGCTTGCGTAATATCTTGAGGCTCAAAAAGAGATAATTGAGCGGTCGATTGATCAGTGTTTCTGGTATTACGATTGTGGGTGGTCACGATTTTCTCAATTAGTTCAAATGTTTGCGGGCAAGGAATAGTTTTATCTATAAGTTTAAGTAATATGTCCCAGGAGATACTTTTGAAAAATTTGCGAATGTCACATTGCAAGGCAAAAATGGGCGTTTCTTTGCCATAGATGGAACGAGAAGCCATCAGAAATTTCTTTAATCGGCTAGCTGCCAAATGGGTTCCTTTGTTTACTCTGCAAGCATAAGAATCAAAGATGAATTGTTTTTCAAAAAGAGGTTGAATTTCTTCGACTAAGGAGTGTTGTACTACTCTATCTCGAAAAGCTGGCGCAGCGATACTCCTGGTTTTGGGATCATGAAGAACAAAGTAGGTGTATGGTTGGGGGGTGTAGCGATTGTTCGATAGTTCCCAGTGCAAGCGATTAATATTTTCTTCTAGTGAATAAGCAAAAACACAGACTTTCCTTTTATAATGATTGTCCAGCTGTGCTCGTCTAAAAGAATTGTATAAATTTTCCAATTTGCAAATAGTTTTGTACATTTATATCTTAAAAACGACAAACCCCACATAAATTTGCAGGGCTTGTCTCTCGTACCCTTTGTAATTATTTACCTATTTACTTTATCATCCGCCTAAAGAGAATGATAAAAATACGGGCATTATATTTTCCTATTTAACAGGATGGAAAAAACCACTGTGATCCTTAAACCCTGGATATCTGTCCGTAAACAAATACCGCTCGTTCTGACGCTTACCTTGTGGGTACCAAACAAGGTAGTTAGAATCGCTGGCGCAGCGAAAGCCAATATTGTTGTTCTGATTAGCCGGCGCATTATTCAGATTCAGAGCAAACACCCCGGCATTGGACGTATTATTCCAATTACCGCCGCGGAGAAAGGCTTGACTAGCGTTATTGTTAGTTTTTCCCATTCTTTATTATACATTTAGTTTTACTCATCCAAAAATTTAACATTCGTCCTATTTCGTTTAGCTTTTGTGTTCCCTCAATATATTGCTTGACGCTCATCATATGAGTATCTTTGGTTAGACGCACCAAAATACGCAACAGATCTAGTTTGTCTGATCCTTCTTTCTGGAAAATTTTTCTTGTACTCCCTCTAGCATTATTTGCTTTGATTAAAGCTGTTAGTAGAGTTAAACTTTCTTGCTCCAATTTACGCCCTAAAACCAGTCGGTGATTTTTGGGCAAACGATTAATGATTGGATACAGCCAAAGCACAAAATCATAAGTTTTTTGGTGCAAAATAAACTTCTCCATTCGATCATTATGACAAATTTATGGTAGTTCGTCTCATTTAATTACGATGTACGTCAGGGGCCTTGCCCCTCATTTTGCAAGGGCTACGTAAATCATGCTACGCATGACCCTGTGCAAAACTCACCCCGCTAGGCTGCGCACAGGTATCGGGAAGCAGCAGCTTCCCGCCTTATTAATTTAAGGGAAGTTGCAAGAAAGGAATAAATGCATCTTTCAGACAAAGCCCAAGCCAGTATTAACAAGGTAATCGAGAGATTCAAGAGTGGAGATCTATCACCCATTAGCTCAGTGGTGAAAATAGAACTTGATCCATCCGCCCCCGCTAGAAAATGGAGTTTATCAAACAAGATCCTAGCTTTTACTCAAGCTGAGGAGCTGGACTGTCGAGGATTTAGACAATGGCAAAATATGGGTAGACAGATCAAAAAAGGTAGTAGCGCGGTATATATCTTTCGTCCCCACACCATCAAAAACACCACCAAAGATGAGGAAGAAAATATCTGTGTGGGATTTTCACCTGTTGCCGTCTTTCCAGCCTCTTGCACCTCGGGAGATGAGGAGTTGCCAGGATACAAGCCAGCAGCACTCCCGCCACTAGCAGAAATAGCTCAAAAGTTTGGGATTGCGGTTAATTATGTGCCAGTCACACCAGACAAGCTAGGAGACTGCAAAGCTGACGGTAGCAAGATCAGATTAGGCAGTTATAACCCTAGAATCTTTTTTCATGAGTTAAGCCACGCCATTCACGCTAGGATTAAAGGAAAACTTACAGGAGGTCAACAAATAGACCAGGAAACAATCGCCGAATTTACCACTGCCGTACTGATGGATTTCTACGGTTTAGAAGACCATACAGGCAACGCTTGGGAATATATTAGTCAGTATGCAAGCGATCCAATTATTGCCATTACCAAGGCTCTAGGAACGGTTGAGAAGGTGCTAGAGGTGCTTCTTGCTTAGTCTTCCACCTTTTCCCATAGATCAGCTTGATTGTTGCTGATTTGATCTTTGATGGTTAGGAAAAACTCAAGATCAACCTCTGGCTCTTCCTCTTGCATCTGCAAGATGTATTTATTGAGGAATATTTTGGTTAACTCGTCCGGACAAACAAAAAGCATGGTTGGATTTAGGTGATCTGTTCTATCTTGCCAAGTGTTGGCTTGAAAGTATTCTAGGTATTGATCAATCTTGCTTCGGATCATAAAACGAGGTGTGCCCTCATCAATAATTTCCAGGAAATATCTTTTTGTTTGTTGTTTAGATTCAATCGCAATATATGCATCGGGGCGTTTATAGGGCAGGTAGTAGTGAGAGACTAGATCGGTTTTAGTGTAGAAGTGTAGTTTGCTTTTATTGGTTTGAGATTGGTTATCTAGCAAGAAGTAGATATCAGCAACTAGTAGGCAGTGATTAATTAGTTTATCTGATCTGGTTTTTTCTCGGTAGACTCGTTTGAGTAGCTTTTCGTTGATATCTGGTTGGGTAAGTAGAATGGCTCGACTCTTGGTAGCTAGATGATAGATTGCTGGCTTGGTGTTAGCTAGTAGCTTGGTAGAGTATTTTCGTCCGATGATGTTTCTGTCAGTTAGGTCTTTGAGCCAGGTATTGATTCGTCTGGGGTCTTTGTGATTGAGAAGTTTTTGGATCTGGATTCTATTAAGGAAACGGAAACGATAAAGTAGTAAGAGGATGTTAAGTTGTTTAGGTGTAGTTTGTTCCATAGCGTTGTTTTGACTATGGGCAGTTGTTAGAGTCTTGTTGTTAGACTAGTGTGTGAAGTATATCATTCCCCCTTATCTATAAGGGGATAGGGGTAAAAGAAAAAATAAGAAATACCGTAATATCAATCTAAATAGAAACTAAATTGTCCTAGCAGGCTGGAGCAGAAAATAGGAATAAACATGACATAATACTATTATGAATGTGAAAAAAAATACATGCAAAAATTGTAATAGCATTCTATCTTCCAAAGATAGTTTTTGTCCTAAATGTGGAGACACAAGAAGAATGATAGAAATGCATTTTAGTGAAACTGTTAGTTTAAATGATTGGATTATTGGTAAATTGAAGGATAAAAATAAAAAATTAACATATCTTTTGAGAATTGGAAAAAGTTTTTTTAAGAAAACAAGGCAATGGCATAATTTAGAAAGAATTATTGATAAGAAAAATAATTTTTATAAAGAATTTATTACAAATAAAAATGGTAAAGTAATTAGAGATATTGAAGAACTCCTTTCTGATCATAAAGGAAGAGGTTCCGCTAAGCATAAAAAGTAAGCTATTTTAATTAAGGCAAAATATTACTAAATATTCTTTTTGATTTATAAACCTTTTTTTTAGCCATATAGCCACTTCGATACTGCTCCTGTTTTTTCTCAACATATTTAATCGCATAGAGCTCTCTCGAGCTAGCAATAACTTCATCTACTCTTCCTGGATTTTCACCAATAGTAGTTAATATTGTAGTACCGGAAAATGGCTCTTCCGGATTAAGCGCACCAAGTCTCATATAGAACCGAAATGAGGGCAAGCTAGCAATCTCACCCTTTTCTACATATGGTTGGAATTGGGGCAAGATGAGTCTCTCATCCTCTGGATTAGCCGTCCTAAAACAGATCACCGTACCAGTATTGGCTAGCGTCACATTAATCAGTGATTTGTCTTCAATCTGTGAAGTCGTCTGATGAGCTAGGATTGCTCCAAGTTTGTATTTTCTAGCTTCAGACAAGATCTGAGCAAATGTAGGAGTAGCAAAATTCTGAAACTCATCTACATATAGATAGAAGTCTTTGCGGTCTTTTATAGCCATTCTAGCTCGTTTGAGCGCCGCTAGTTGGATCTTTGTCATGATCACTACGCCAAATACCTCAGAATTATCCTCGCCAATCTTACCCTTAGAAACGTTGCACAACAGAATTTTCCCCTCATTCATAATCTGGTCAAAATTGATTGTAGATTTGTCTTGCTCCAGAATTCTCTTGGCCGTTGGAGAAAACAAAAACCTCCCAATCTTGTTAGTAATTGGTGAGATCATTTTTACCTTTTGATAGTCACCAGCTTTGGCAAACTCATACTTCCAGAAGTCCAAGAGATTTTCATCTTTGAGATTTCTCACTACTGATTTTCTAAACCCAGTATTAATGAGTAGCTTGTAGATAGTGAACAAGGTAGCGTCCGGCACAGTAAAAGCCGTGTGAATAGTATTTCTAAGAATATATTCCATCCTGGGGCCAGAATATTTCTCAGTATAGATCTTGTGAAATAGAGATATGATGCTTTCGGCAATAAACTCCTTCTCACGAATTGCATCCTCACCTTTTAACCCTGGGGTTAGTTCTAGTAAGTTAATCCCCGTTGGATAGCCAATATCATCAGGATTAAAGTAAATTATGTCTTTGATTCTATCTTTGGGGATAATATGCAAGACATCTTCAACTAAATCTCCATGTGGGTCAATTAGGCACAATCCCTTATTGTTCTCGATATCTTGTTTGATCATCGACAGGAGCATGGTAGTCTTACCCGTTCCTGTCGCTCCCAAGATATACATATGCCGTCGACGTTCATCTTGAGTTAAGCCAATCTTGGTAATATCACCTCCATAATGATTCTCAGCAAAGACAATATCTAAGTTTTTGGTGCGCTTGAGAGAAATTGGGGCCGGAAGTTGTTTACTGTGTGATTTGACGATATCTTCTGTCTTGGTAGTTCTAGTAAAGGGAAAGTGATAGATATCACCAATCTCAGACGCTGACAAAATTGACTTACTTAGTGGTTTGAGTAGCCGTTTGGTGAACAGGAATCTTTTGAGGTCAGTTACTAACTTGACTTGCCACTTGAGAGTTTTTACTAGCGATTGATAGTTGGAGTTGTTAAATGATGAGAGGGCCGAGACAAAACCTTTTTCTTTGTTGTAGAGATTGGAGTGTTTGTCTCCCAAGACTAGTAGCCGTATTGAAGTAGTAAAGAGCTGTTGATCTAACTTATCTTTGACTAGTCGTTCCATCTCCTGTTGGTATGGATTACTGGTCTTAGGCTGCGTGTGATTGGCTGACAAAGATAAAAATGGCCCTTCTTTTCCATCGGTAAAGAGAAAAACCAAGAGTCCAACTGGAAAGAGTAAGATTTGTAGAAGCAAGTGAATTATTTGTCGTACCACTGTTAGCCAAGGATACTTCTGATCGCGGTCATTGATGTTCACTACCAGATCGTTGCGAGAATAAATCAATTTAGAGATTCGGTTAATATCTGGCACTCGGCGTTTGTTGGTTGGTGAAATAACTAACTGAAAAGCAATTAGCTCATTTTCTGATAACTTGGTCATAGAGCCAGTCATGTAGGCAATTGGATCATGCTTTTCTAGCGATTCTTGCTTCCTAAGTGGTAGGACGAAGTGATTGGAGAGCTTGAACTCGCTAATTCGATGAGGTTTATTTTCTAAGTCTCTTGGGAGATAGTCATCAGCCTTTTTGATTACCAATCCAGGTAAATATGACAACAGACTCTTCTCGATTAATTCAGCATCCGCTTGATCAACTCTAATCAGATATCTAATTCCATCTTCCTTGGTAGAGACAATCTCAAAAGCATAGTTCTTGGAGACGTTAAAGACTCGATATGGTTTAGATACTTGTCTGGCTAGGCCATGGATCATGTTAAAGAGTTGCTCGGTAGTAAAGGGGCTTTGCTCAGTGATCCGAAGTGGATTAACCTCCAGAATTACTTGAGGTTGACTCATTAGCCTTCTAATTAGGAGAAATTTGATCACCAGATATGTAAAGATGGACAGTCCAACAACAACGGCCAATATTTCAAGAAATGGAAACAAGCGAGAAAAATCAAAACCAGATAGATATTGAGCGGGAGACTGAAGTTTTAAGAATAGCTCATTTAGAGTAAACATAACCTACCTTTGGTCGGGCAGGTATTTGACTTGGATGCAGTATATCTTAAGGGGTCAAAAGAAGCAAAAATGAGTGACTCATAAAGGCTTGACAACCCTGTTTTATTTGGGTAAACTATCTCTATAGAGATAGTTAATAGGTTAAAGATATGACTAGTGATAAGAGCAAACAATCAAGAAAAAGAGCTACTAAACAATTTGATCGATCGGTTCATTCCAGTCTAACTACAGAAGAGCGACTCAGAGTATTTGCCAACCTTATTGTGGATCGATTAATCGAGAAACAACAGAAAGGATTGCTTAATCAGCCATGAATAACCTACCTGCTCAGGTACAAAAAAACGCCGTTGCGGCCATTCGTATCTCCTCTCTCAAACAGGGCTTACAAGGTGATTCCCCAGATGATCAAAAGCAGCAAATCGAGCGTTTTGCCAAATCTCATGACATTCACATCAAGAAGTTCTTTATTTTCATGGAGTCTGCCTCAAAAGAAGAACAGCCAGTTCAAGAAGCTATCGACTATTGTAAGAAAAAGAAAAATAACATCCAAGTATTTATCATTAAATCAATTGACAGGTTTACTCGTGGTGGATCATATCTATACGACCATCTCAAGATGCAGCTTAGTAATATTGACGTTAACTTGGTCGACATTTATGGGGTAATTAGCAATCGTCAGGTCAATACCCTAGAACACTTAGATATCAAGTTTGATTGGAGTGTCTATAGCCCCACCAAAAAGACAGAAATACTAGAAGCAGAACGCGCCAAAGATGAGATGCGCGACATCATGACTCGCATGATCGGAGCTGAAATTCGTTATGTTCGCATGGGTTATCGAGTAAGACAAGCTCCCTTTGGCTACATGAATGAGAAAATTGAAACAGAGCATGGTCGAAGGGTAATTTTAGTCCCACATCCGGAAGAATCAATCTTTATTAAAAAGATTTTCCAACTTAGGTGTCGTGGATCAGTCAGTGATCCTGACATAGTTGATATCCTCAACAACATGGGTTTCAAATCTCGCAAGTTTCATAAAAGAGATCCTAATGACAGAACTAAAATTATTGGTAGTAGAGGTGAGAATCCTCTCAAAGTTAAACAAATGTGGGAATACATCAAAAACCCCATCTATGCCGGAGTTAGTGTCGAAAAATGGACTCAAGATAGTCCAGTAAAAACCAAGTTTGAGGGATTAATCAGTATCAAACAGTTTAACAAGGCCAATAGAGGTAAAGTAATTCTAAGTGAAAAAGCTGGCAAAGTATCGGTGTTCAAGAAGCAACCTCCTGATTATCTGCTAAATAAGCAAGTAAGAAATCCTAAGTTTCCATACAAACGTTATGTAATGTGTCCACACTGTCAAAAGCCCCTTTATGGCAGTGCTTCGCGGGGGAAAATGGGCAATTACTTTCCTGCATATCACTGTAATCGGGGTCACTATTTCCGTGTGCCCAAAAAAGAATTTAATGAGACTATCGAAGCCTTTGTAAGTGATCTCAAAGTCACTCCAGAGTATGTAGACGAGCTTAAACAGTTTGTGATTGAGTCATGGAATGAGAAGCAGGAAACTGTCGTTTCTGATCAATCTGTAGTCAAAACTAAAATTGAAACACTCAAGTCACAAGCTCAGATGGTGGCTGATAAAATCAAGTATTTAAGCTCGGATGTAGCTATTGGTTATATGGAAAAAGACCTAGTTAAAATCGATCAAGAAATAGAAAAGCTAGAAACAAATAATAACGATGAAAAAGCTCAAAAAACCATTAATATGGAGGTAATTATGGAGTACATAGGATATTTCTTGGAACACCTCGATGATTTGCTGATACATAGCGCTAATCCACTCAAAAAAGCTGAGTACTTTAGCCTTATATTCAATCAACTACCAACCTATGAAGAATTAAGTTTAGGAACACCACAATTAGCCCCATTTATAGGACTAAAACAGCCACTTAGTACTGCTTTAGTCCGGATTGGTGAGCCCGGGAGGATTCGAACCTCCGACCATCAGCTTAAAAGGCTGTTGCTCTGCCACTGAGCTACGGGCCCATGAGTAGTTCTTGGTGACCCCACAGGGACTCGAACCCTGGTTCCAGGCCTGAAAAGCCCGTGTCCTAGGCCACTAGACGATGGGGCCAAGAATATAAACTACCACACTTCTCCAATTCAAGGCCATAGTATTTTACCAAATAACCTCCTGGAATGCTACAATATGGCCTAGTTATGGTCAAATTAAACGCAAAACAATTAAGAAAATCCGAGCCTAGTAAAAAAGAGGTTGAAAAGATAGAGAGAAAACCAATATATTTTGTTTTGGATAGGATCATTGATACCTACAATACCGGCTCCCTATTTCGATTAGCCGATGCTGTTGCTGTTGAAAAAATGTATCTCTGTGGTGATATGGAATATCCCCCCTCTTCTCGAATACACAAAGCAGCTGTAGGAACTGAGAAATGGGTACCTTGGGAGAAAAAGGAATCCACTCTTTCTACTGTTAAAGAATTGAAAAAGAAAGGTGTTCAAATAATCGTTGTTGAGCAGGATAGTCGGTCTGTTTCGTATAAAGATATTCAGCCCCAATTCCCTGTTGCTATTGTTGCAGGTAGTGAAACGGGAGGGATAGAAAAAGAGGTATTAGATGAAGCGGATATCATCGTTGAACTACCAATGCTTGGCATAAACACGTCCTTTAATGTCTGGGGTTCTGCAGCCGTTATCTCATATAAAGTGCTAGAATTTATTAAGAAATGAAAAACTTGCCCAAAAGTATCTTTTCCCTATTAATAGCCCTCCTTTTTGTTGGCACCCTTCTCATCCTCCCCGATGCCGATGTCTCTTTTAAAAAACAACTTGCCTTTTTTGCCAAGAGCGATAGCACCGCAGTTGCTTTTGGCTACTATTTATTTCAAAAAATAATATCGGGAGCCATAATCATTTTTCTTACCATAACAATCTCCATTGCTGGACACAGAGCGGTAAAGAAATACAGAAGCGAAATTTGAGGTTATCGACTTTCAAGCGCTAAGTCGATTGCTTGTTTTAAGGTTTCAAGAGGAACTGCTCCAGGTATAATCCAAGCCTCTCCTTTATCATTGATAATAAAATTACCAGGTGTACCGTTTACTCCAGCGGCCAATCCGCCTTGATATTGATTTTCAACTTTTTCGTCTTGGCTTCCAGAATCTATACATTCTGCAAATTTATCCGCATCAAGACCAATACTTGCAGCCACGCTTTTTAAACCTGTACTAGTAAGGTTTGTTTCTGGATCTTCAAATCCTATTGATAAAAAATTCCAAAAACTATCATTTCCACCTATCTCAGCAGCGCACTCAGAAGCGATTGCCGCTGGGCGTGCATTAGAATGAATAGCGTCAAGAGGATATTGCCTATAAACCCAGGCAATATCATCGCCATATTCTTCTTTTGCTTGTTCTGCCGTAAGGTGAAAAGTAGAACAATATGGACATTCTAGATCTGAGTATTCAATTAAAATGATTTTTGCATCCTTACTCCCTTTAATATGATCATCGTCACTAATAGGAGCTATGTTTTTAGCTTGCTCTTCGGTTAGTTTCCCATCTGGTGATGGTTGCCCCACGTCTACAGGTTCAGTTAAACTATCTGCTTTTAAGCTATCTGCTTTCCCCCCCTCAAGAGTGCTTACTTTTTGCCAAAGAATACCGACACCAAAAGTAAGTATGATTGTTACAATCAGAAGAATTGGAGTTATTTTCTCGAAAAAACTTTCTTTTGTGGACTTCTCAACCATATGGAGATATTGCTTGAATTATCCCTGTTTGTCAATAGTTGATGTTCGTATTATGTTTTCCTTTTTTTCGTCTAAATATCTTAGTGCTTCCATACCAGCCATACAACCAAAACCAGCCGCTGTAACTGCCTGACGATAATGATAATCATGAACATCTCCAGCTACAAATACCCCTTCCATACTCGTTTTTGTATTGTCACGGACAATAATATATCCTTTTTCATCAAGCTCTAATTTACCCTTAACAACAGTTGTCGATGGAATGTGTCCTATGGCTACAAATACCCCTTCTACCACAAGCTCACTTGTCTCCCCTGTTTTATTATTCTCTAATAATATTTTTTCTAATTTATTTTCGCCCACAAACTCTTTTACTTCAGAATTCCAAATCACTTTAATTTTTTTGTTTTCCCCTACACGCTTTTGCATGGCCGCTGAAGCTCTAAATTCTTCTTTTCGATAAACTATGGTCACTAACTTCGAATATTTTGAAAGAACCAAGGCTTCTTCCATAGCAGAATCTCCACCCCCGATAACAGCTACGTCTTTGTCTTTAAAAAAGGGAGCATCGCAAGGGGCACAAGAAGAGACACCTCGACCTCGCAACTTATCTTCGCCTGGAACTCCCAACCACTTAGTTTCGGCACCCGTAGCAACAATTACTGCTCTTGCCAAATATTTTGTCCCACCGGCTGTTAATTCAAGATATTCCTTCCCTGAATCAATGGTGTCAACATTCTTCGCCATAAATTCTGCCCCAAATCTTTCGCTCTGGTCTTTCATTTTTTGCATTAATTCAGGACCCTGGATTCCTTCAGGGAACCCGGGATAATTGTCTACTTCTGTCGTTAACATTAATTGCCCTCCCCAATTTTCTCCCCCTAATATTAAAGTTGAAGCTGCTCCTCTAGTTGTATAAATAGCGGCTGTTAGTGAAGCAGGACCAGAGCCAACAATGGCAATATCCCAAGGCTCTGTGGAGTCTTTCGGTTTTTGTGCAAATTCGATTATTTTCATTTCGTATATATTTCTACAGAAACAGGCAAGCCTAATAATCCATTAGGCCGCCTTCTTCTTTTTAAAAATAATTCTTATACCGCAGAAGGTGTTCCTGCTCCAGGTGTACCCTCTCCTTCTCCCGTTGTTGATTCAGGAGTTGTTGGTGCTGGCACTGGTGCTGGAACTTCTGGTGTTTCTGGTGCTGGTTGATCGACCGGCTCCGGAGTAACCACTGGCTCCACTGGCTGATCCGTTGGTACCACTGGAGGAGTTTGATCTCCAACAGCAGGCTGATCAGTTACTGTAGATACAGGTGTTGTTACGCCTGTGTCATTAGTTTTGTCTTGATTAGGATCCATATTACTCACCCCCTCCTAATTAAATACCCGTTTTTATTAAATCTTCAAATACTTGTTTTCCTGCAAAGCCGATCTGGCGACCTATTTCTTTTCCTTCTTTAACTAGGACAGTTGTGGGAATAGACATAACGTCATAATCTGCGGCCGCTTTTTGGTTGTCATCTATATTAATTTTAACAACCTGAATTTTCCCCTCATACTCTTTGGCGAGTTCGTCTAATACTGGTCCTGCCATTCGACAAGGACCGCACCATGGAGCCCAAAAATCAACCAAGACAGGAATCGGAGATTTTAAAACTTTTTCTTCAAAATTAGCGTCTGTTATTTCTATCGTTGCCATACGGTTTTCACTATACCGAGCTAAACCTCGCTCAGTCAATACTCAAAGCCAACACTACTATCAAAAAAAATCATCCCTACAAAACAAAACTCAACAAAATCAATACTAAAAACATGATTAGCCAATATATTTTTATTTGTTTTTTGGTTATTTCTATCTCATATCCCCCAGTCCAATTGCTCAGGTTGCCTGTTTCTAAATAGTCAACAGCCTGATCAACTAAAAGATGCAAAAAGAATGCCAATACAATTCCGCGTGCAAACAAACTTCCAGATGAAGTCACTACCAACAAAGCAAGAATAACAAAAACTAACTGGAAAATACCTGAGTGGAATATTAGTTTTTTTCTTTCGCTTCGAGATTCCAATAAAAGACGAAAAGACTTTAAAAAGTTCCTTTTACCCATCATATAGCCAACTCTCTGTGAAGTAAGCTCATGGGGTCTTAAAAAATATATATATATGAAATGGTCTAGGTCAGGCAGAAGATTACCAACCAAGCCCCCTACCCAGAAGGGCCAGTATGATAAGTTCATCCAATCTTTGGTCAAAGAAATAAAAATAAAAAGGGAGATTAAAAATGAATAATGGATAAGAATTTCTTTTTTCATTGCGGCAGTTTATTTAAGAATACTTTATTACCTTCTAATTTCAAAACTCTCATGCCTGTTGCTGACCTTTTCCCATTTAACACCCACCTTCTCCACCTTCGACGCACTGGGGCCTGCCCAACAACTATCAATTATTTCCTTTATTGTTTCTTTTGGTCCTTCAAAAACAGCCTCCACACGCCCGTCTGTGAGATTATTTACCCATCCAACCAAACCTAATTTTTTGGCTTTGGAACGAACCCAAATACGATAGAAAACACCTTGAACTTTTCCCTCAATAAAAACGTGTGCCTTGGTTAACATCTAGTTAGTGAACACCTGAACAAACATCTTTCCATACACCCCATTATCGATTACCCCGATACCAACTTTCTTAAACCTTGGTTCCAATATATTCTCTCGATGACCTTCCGAATTCATTAATCCAACATGAGCTGTTGAAACCGTTGGGGCAAGAGCAAGGTTTTCGCCGGCGTAACTATAACCTATTTCAGCTTCTGTTAATCTATCGCCCACATCTTCCTCCTCTGGCGAAACGTGGCCAAAATATTTTCTTTCCCACATGTCCGTCGCGTGGTCTCTGGCTACCAAAACAACTTCTGGGCTCCAATCAAGCTTACTTAATCCAATCGCCTCCCTCTCTTCATTTACTAATTTGAAAATCTCTTCTTCTGAAACTTCATCTATTAATAGCTCTTGTGTTTCGACCTCAAGAGGTACCCTTTCTTTGCTGCCAGGTTTAATCGTGAAGTAAGTAAGGGAATCTTCAATAACACCACCAAAAACTTGATTTATCTTGCTCTCTATTCCTGATGTCTGTTCTAAAATATATCCCCCAATCTTTGATTCTGTCGTACTTAATTTAATGCCGGGTGAAACAGGAAGACCGAGAATAAGCGTTAGAATAAAAGCAACAATAATCAAGCTCTCCCCTAGGGCAGGTAAAACTGCCCATATTTTTTGCCCTTTTAATTTTAAATACTTTTTAGGCAACTTTGTAATAGCATGGCCCAGAAAATGACCCAACAATGCTTCTGTAAGTATGGCTGTTATTAAAAACCCCAAAGCATTTGATACCGATGGAGATAAAGAAAAATTAGTGCGAAGCAAGCCAGCCAAAAATTGATATGCGCGAAAAGAGATAAGCAGTGATCCCAAGAAAGAAAAGAAATCCGCAAGAATTACCCAAAAACCATGCCTCACACCCTCAACTACAAAAAATATTACGATAATAAGAATTATTAAATCTATCCAATTTCCGTTTAGAGCAAGTGTGTTCATTTTTGTTTTTTTGCTTTTGACTCTTTCTTTAACTGCTGCAATTCCCACATAAACAATCTTGGTTTGCTTTTAACGTTTGCGGCATCTTTAACAAAGTTTTTTGCCGACTCTAATAAGCCGCGGGGAGTTTCTTTGGCAAGTTTTATATATAAAGATGTACCTTTTAAATCACCTAATTCCTTTGCCAACTCGTAACCATATTTCTGAAACTCGCGGGAAACATACTTGTCTTTATCGTCTATTTTATATTTCTTTAATACGTCTCCCACTAACGAAAACTCTTTGTTTTTGCCTCTTTTTTTAATATATTTTGTCATTTGTTCTCTAGTCTTTTTTTGTAAACAGCAATCAATGGCAGCGTACTAAAAACAGCAGCAATAATAAAAGCATCTTCTAGGCGACCACCATATAACATCCAAATAATCAGTATTCCCAAGGATATTAATCCGCCAATCGTTAAAGTCGTTTCTCTAAAAAGAATTGCCCTTGCTGCTCCTCCCTCAATACCCTTTTTATACGCCAGTGCATTTAGTGGCAGTGAGACCATTCTTTGTCCAAAATTCCAAATACTGTCGGCTAAGATGAAAGCGGGTACGCTTTTCTTTACGATCTTGATGATCCAAGCCACCGTTGTTAGCGGCGCCCCAATAGAAATAATTTTTCTTTCCCCTTGTTTGTCTACCCATCTCCCCAGAATTAATGAAAAAACAGCTGCTGAGAATGCCGCTACAGACACCACTGTTCCCAAACTAATTACTTGCCCAAAAAATATAAACAAAAATACTGGCCAAATTACGGCAAAAAGAATACCCTCTGCCGAAGAACCGATATAAGATAACGAAATAGATTTATGGCTCTTAATTAAAGAAATCACTTCTGAAAATTTAATATCTCTTCTTTGTTTTCTTTCGTGATTTTTGCCCAATAAAAGAAGCGCCAGGGCCATAAAAATTGCTGAAAATATATATAGGGAGTTGTATCCCAAAAAACTAATCAACAACGCCCCAAAAAAAGGAGAGACAACACCAACAATTGTCTCTATAAACCCAGCCTCTCCAATATTAATCCCAAAATGAGCATTGTCCCCCTCCTTAATAAAGTACCCGTGGTAACCCCACCAATAAAAGCCCGCGTGGATTCCCCAAAAAATAGCCGCCGGTATCAATAAATAAGGCAAGGTCGAAGTAAAAACCAAACACAAAACAAAAAAGACAAAAGGCACAAATGAAGCCCAGATCATACTCTTAAAACCAATTTTCTGACTTAAGTTTTCAGAAAAAACCAGGCTTGAAATTTTTGATAACAAAATAATCACGTAATACAAAAGGACTACAATAATCGCGTAATGTGGTTCTAGTTGATACTTAAGTCCAATTTCGTATATATAAATTGGAGAAAAAATAGAAATAAGAGTTACGGCTGCCCTTCGCGCTGCCCCACTAAACAGTAAAGGTCCTAAATCATTTTTACGATAGTTTAAAAAATTTAAATTATTTGCAAAACGGCGAGAGAACATCATTAATTATTATTTACTAGAGATAGTACTTCACGACCTACTTTAATAACTACTGGAGACATCTCTTCAAATTCATCTTCTGTAAAATTTTGCAAAACGTAAGCCTTGCCGGAAATCTTGTTTTCTTTATCCCTATTTTCCACACCAATCCTTACTCTCCAAAAGTCGGTTTTTCCTATTTTTTCCTCGATTGATTTTACCCCATTGTGAAGCTTGGGACCTTTGCCTTGTTGAATTTTATAGTTTCCAAAATCAATATCTAAATCATCATGTATTACCCATAAATCTGAGCTTTTTACTTTATATTGATCAATTAATTTCTTCACCGCTTCTCCTGATTGATTCATGTAGGTTTGGGGTTTAACCAGAATATATAAGTTCTCATTTTTAATTATTGTAGCTTGAGTTTTTTTGACAGAAGACCATTCCTTATTAAGCAACGTTTTTGCTATCTCGTCCACAATCATGAATCCACTATTGTGGCGGTTGTCTTTGTGCTGATCTCCCGGATTACCTAAACCTACTATTAGTTTCATCTATTCAATTTTAACACTTACTTCATCACGAAGGGAACGAAGTAAAAAATACCATGTTCTTCTTTCTTGATAGCACCGTTTTCTTTTTTAATATATTTTGTCATTAGCTTCTTATCTCCCGTGCCTATTGGTGCCAAAAGCACACCGTCTATTTTTAGTTGAGCTAAAAGCGCTTCTGGGACCTTTTTCTCTAAACCTGCCGTTACCATTATTGCGTCAAATGGTGCCTCTTTGGGCCAACCAACCTCTCCTCTCCCCTGTTTTACGTGTACGTTTCCATAACCAAGTTTTGACAATTTATCCTTGGCCTCCTTTGCCAGTTCTTCAATTATTTCTACTGAATAAACCTCCTTGGACAAAAGAGACAATACGGCTGCCTGGTAACCCGAGCCTGTTCCTATTTCTAATACTTTTTCCCCACCTTTTAAATCCAATAAATCAGTCATAAAAGCAACCGTGTAAGGTTGAGACATTGTCTGACTATGACCTATCGATATGGGACTATCTTTGTAAGCTCTGTGTTTTGCTTCCCCGGAAACAAATTTCTCTCTGGGTATTTGGAGCATAGCAGAGAAGACGCTGGGTGAATCAAGGTCATACCTCGATTTTATTTCCCCAATCATCTTCTCTCGGGAATTCATTTTTATGCTTTGCCAGCCAATTGCTTTGCAAACTTTCCTAATAAAGGAACTTCCCACTTCTCTCCTTGCCAGGCTTTATAAATTAATAAAAGCCAAAGAACAAAGGTGGCAATCCCTACTATTGGTACTAACGGTAATAAGAAAATTGTTAATCCCAATATAAATTGCAAAACAAATAGTCCGATGAAGACTACTATTGATTGCATTGCGTGGAAACGAACATAAGCATCTTTTTCAATAACCAAAAAAATGATGCCTGTAACTGGACCTAACACATATGATAGGGCTCCAGCCATATTCTTGTTTAATCCTGTCGCTGATTTTGTCGCCATTTTTATCACCCCTCTTCCTGTTGTAAACCTATTTCCATGATTTCAAAAGCAAGAGTGTTAGTCAAGGGCTGCAAAAACTCAAAATATTTTGTTTGGAGCTGATTGTATGATGTGTTAAGAAACTAACATGACACCTTATAAAAACGCTAAAAGGAGGAAAAGAAGATAAAGCAGCAAAAGAACGCCGGCCTCCCACCTATCTAGCCTGTGTTTACTTCTTATGAAATACCAAAAAGAAAGAAATATTAACAAGAAAGCTCCCACAGCCAGAATATATTCATTGCTGACCACCATCTTAATCGGATAAATTACCGCAGCAGTGCCAACGACAAGGGTTGAATTAGCAATAATTGAGCCCAACAGATTTCCAAAGAACATCGATGGCTGGTGGTCTTCTAGTGAGCGCAGAGAAAAGGCAAGTTCAGGCAAGGATGTTCCAGCCGCCACTAAAACAAGCCCGATCAGAAACACTTCTACTCCAGCCGCCATGGCTAGTTCTGTAGAAAGCTTTACTATTACATCCGCTGAGAAAAGAAGAAGGGCAATACCAACAAATAGCTTGGCAAATTCTTTAGTTTTTGTTCCATTAATATGATTTATTTTTCTTAAAAAACGATAGTAAAAACCTTCTTTTTTCTGCTCTTCTGCGATTTCAAGAAAACGTCCTTTGAAAAAGCCCGTGGCATAGGCACCATAAATGGCCAGTAAAATAAAGCCATCAACTCGACTCAGTTCTCCATCAAAAACCAGCAAAAGAGGTAAAACGCCAGCAATCAAGGCCATCAAGACGTCCCTCTTCAGAAAATCGCCGTGAACATTCACCTTGCCAACAATAAAAGCAGTTAGCCCAGCCACCAGCGAAATATTGGCGATGTTTGAGCCCACAATAACCCCCAGGGTAATACTGGGTGTTTTCTCAACCGCCGAAGTAATGGAAACAAAAAGCTCCGGGAAGGAAGTGCCAATTGCCAGAACAACAGCTGAAAGAGCAAAGAGGCCAGTTTTTGTTTGCTTGGCAATTCTTCTTAGGGCAATGATGGATAAATCAGCAGATTTAACTAAAATAAACGAAAATAGTATTAGTAATAAAATTAATCCTGGAACCATTCGGGTTTTCCTTTAAATAATACTTTAGCAGTTTCAATCATGATAAACATCAGCATTGACGCTGAAAATACAATTACCCACTGCAAAACACTCAAAGACACAATCCCTAGAAAATTTCTAGAGAATTCAAAAAGAAAAGGAGCGATCTGAAGCACCAAGCCAGCAACAACAGCCCAATTTAACCATTTATTAGCAAACAATTTTCTCTTCCAAAAAGGAACTGTTAGGGTGCGTATCGAAAATACATAAACCAACGAATTTATACCCAGCGTAGCAAAAGCAACTGACCGTGCTAACGACAATTCTCCTGTTGTTTTATAGAAATACACAAACAGCGCCAAAGCCACAATACCCCCAGCTATGGAAACTATTAAAATAATATCTTTCATCCATGTATTGACAATTGATTCCTTAGAAGAACGCGGCGCCCTCTTCATAATATCTGGCGATTTTGGATCAATCGTTAAAGCTAGGTCTGGAAACCCATCTGAGACCAAATTTATCCACAATATCTGTCCTGCTGTAACCGCAAGAGGTAAACCTAAAATAAGTGTACCCAAGACAGCGATGATTTCCTCAAAGGCATCGCTCATCAAATAAAGAATAATTTTCCTAATGTTGTCAAAGATTCCCCTTCCCTCTTCAATTGCTTCAACGATGGTCGCAAAACTTGAATCAAGAAGTATCAAGTCAGCCGTTTCCTTGGCAACATCAGACGCATCTCCAACCACAATTCCTATATCTGCCTTCTTCAAGGCAGGAGCGTCATTAACCCCATCCCCCATCATGGCCACCACCTCGCCATTTTTCTTTAATGCTTCGACTATTTTAAGTTTGTGTTCAGGTGTTGTTCTGGCAAAAAGTTTCGTATCGCCTTCAGCCAACAATGTTGCCAACTTGTCTACGTTTAACTTTGAAACATCTTCCCCCAAAACAACACAATTATCTTCGCAGGGGATACCTAACTGGTCCATAATAGATATTGCCGTTTGAGGATAATCTCCAGTAATTACTAAAAACTTAACACCAGCCGCCCTTGTTTTCTTAAAAGCCGCACCCACACCCGGCCTTACTGGGTCCGAAAACGCCAAAAGGCCTACCCACTCAAGATCTTTCTTAACATCTTTTGTTTTTATTTCTTTGTAGTCTGATGGCATTTTTTTTCTTGCCATGCCCACCAATCGCTTGCCATGAGAAGATAACTCTTTAATTTTTTGATTCAATTCTTCTTTTTCTCTCTTGCTTAAATCTGACCATTCAATTAAAAATTCTGGGGCACCATTTACAAAAAGCGTGTTTTCTTTTTCGCTCCACTTATTCAAGCTGGCAAAAAATCTGTTTTTTGAAGCAAAGGGAATACTATCAATACGAGTGTGCTTTTTTCTTATGTTTTTTGAGTCCCCAAGTTTTTTACCTGCCCATTCCCAAGCAGCCACCAAGAGAGGGTCATCTAGATCATTTGCCAAAATTGATTGAGAGGCCATATCTTGCTCTTTTCCAATAGCATTCACCACCCTCATTTTTCCCTCAGTTAATGTACCTGTTTTATCTACACATATAACGGTGACACTACCCAACGTTTCTGCTGACACTAAGTTTCTGACAAGACCTTTTCTTTTCAAGATTCTTTGCATTCCTATCGCTAAAACCACCGTCAAGCCAACCAAAAGACCTTCGGGAATACTCGAAACAGCCAAGGCAACCGAGGTAGTAAAAAGATCTATTATTTCCAAACCTTTTAATAACCCCACCACAAACACAACAGTTGTTAACCCTAATACCAACAATGATAATTGCTTGCTTAATTTTTTTAGTTGTACTCGCAAAGGGGTGTCTTGACTAGGTTCTTGAATTTCTTTGGCAATCTTTCCTATTTCTGTATTCTTCCCCGTCGTTTCAACAATCATCATCGCTTGCCCAGAAACAACAATTGTCCCCATAAAAGCTTTATCACTGTTTTTCTTAGCCACCGAAGTAGACTCCCCTGTTAGGGTGGCTTCTGATACAAAAAACTTATTGACCTCTATTAATTTCCCGTCAGCTGGTATTTTGTCTCCAGGATTCAAAATAACTAAATCATCTGGAACCACATCCGATGCATCTATTTTTTCCTTATGCCCATTTCTCATAACTTGAGCCTCAGGGTGAATAAGTTTCCTTAAAGCAAAGAGAGCCTTACTGGCACGCCTTTCTTGGAAAAATCCTAAGACCGTATTCAGAAGAACCGCAAAGAAAATAATGACTGCATCTGAATAGTCATTAAGAAAAAGAGTGATAGTTCCAGCGGCAACCAACACATATACCAGTGGATTTTTTAGTTGAGACAAGAAAATATAAAAATTACTTGGGGGAGATTTTTCAGGCAAAATATTGTGACCGTATTTTCTTAATCGATCTTCAGCCTCCCTTGAAGTTAAACCTTTTTGCTCAAGCGGCATATCCTAATGCTAGCAAACGATCAGACTTTTTGCATTTCAAAAAGCTTTTTGACCTCAGCTATTGTCGTCGCTTGCTGTGTACTCTTATCGTCTCTAAACCCAACAAGACGTGGAAACCGTAACGCATATCCACCAGAATGCGTGGGGCTTTTTGTTATATCGTCTGCAGCCACTTCCATAACTAATTTTGGCTCAATCCAGTAGTCTGGCTCTAAATTCTTGTGAACAACATAGTTTTTGGGCTTTTCTTTTGTTTCAAGTTTCTTTAATCTTTTTTTGAATTTCTTGAATTGATCATCTGTTATTCCTGTACCCACTTTTGAAACAGTTTTAATATGCCTACCATCTCTTACTCCCACCAAAAATTGCCCTAAGCCAAACTGTGCTCGCCTTCCCTTTCCCACCGAATATCCCATGACAATACAATCAACTGTGTCTGATAATTTCCCAGCTGACTCCTCTGCCTCTTTCATCTTTACCCATCGCCAACCAGTTCTACCAGGAACATACGCGCTATCTACTTTCTTTAACATTATTCCTTCATACCCTTCTTTTCTTTTTTCTTTATTTAACCTAATTATTTCAGCAGGGTTCTCAGTTAAATAATTCTCAACAACCTTGTAATACTTGCTTTTATTAATAGCCTTTTTTAATACTTCTCTTCTTTCAAGATATGTTTTATCCATCATGCTTTTTTTATCTATGCTTAACACATCAAAAACATAGAATTTTATTGGCACCTTAGTTGCATTTTCTTTAATCGAATGCTTTCTTCGCCTCGTCATTGTTGTTTGAAAGCTCGCCATGGCTACTTTCTTCTCATCAAGTCCAACTGCTTCTGCATCTAGAATGATTTCTCTTGCTTTAGTACATTTCTTGATATTAGCTATTTCAGGAAACATCCAGCTAGTTTCATTCAGGTTTCTTGTGTATGACTTAGTAAATCCATTCTTGCCCGCCTTGAAATGAATTTGAATTCTCAAACCGTCTAGTTTGGGCTCAATGGCTACTTTTTTCATTTTTTTAATCATCTCCGCAGGACTTTTAATTCTCTGTGCCAACATTGGCAAAACGGGAATTCCAGTAATTGGCGTAATATCCTTGGTTGCCTTTTCTATACCCATCTTTTTAACTTTTACAGCTAGCACGCCCACATCCGGCAGGGCGCGGTATGCTCTTTCTAGTTTTGATTTTGCGCTCTTGTCTCCATTTTTCATCCAAGACAATGCGTCTAATATTGTTTTGTCTGAAAATCCTAATCTAAGTTTTCCAATGGGTATCCTGGCAACAAATCTGGCACTTAACGGATCAAGGTCTTGTAATAGTTTTGCCATAGCCCCCACTTTCCTTTCTTGACTTCCAGCTCCTTCATCTAAGGCAATGGCCAAAGCCCTTTCGTAAACCTGAAGAACACTTAAATTTTTCCCCTTACCCGAAGTCATTTTTGTGACCACGTTACCCACATCTCCTTCTTGCTTATAGAGCATGGTTATCTCGCTCAACTCTTTGTTGTATGCCTCAGAAATTGCACGCAGCATCATTCTGTCGGCAATATTAAAAACAATATTTTTATAATTGGGGGCCAACTTACCTAAAACAAGATATGTAATCTTGTCAATTTCCTTCTCTTCAGCTTTTTGAAAAATTTGAGACAATAATTTCGTAATTTCAATTCTTGATGAATTTTCTTCTAATTTCTCTAGATATTTTGCTAGTTCACTAAATTTCATTGTTTTATATATTAACCCATTAAGGCAGTACCTGCTTAACTACTTCCCATATAGTATCTTGCCGCTTTAGTTCTACCTTTCTTATTAATAATATCCTTGTCCATTAAGTCCCTGATATCTCTTAAAACAGTATCTTCTGAAACCATTGGCAAAACACCTTTAAGATCTTGCATTACGGCTGAACCTTGATCAGAAAGATATTCAACCAACCTCATTTGGCGCTCACTAAGAGCCACCTGTTTACCCATTCTTGTTTTTAGTCTTGTGTCGACAGAAAGCTTTCTCACTTTATCTTTAATTTTGGTAAGCTCAACAGCCACTACTTCGGTAAAATACTCAAGCCATGGTGTTAAATCTCTTTGTCCAATATTGGTGGATTGTTTGTCTACCAAAGAAAAGGCCTTGTAATATGATCCAGGGTCTTGATCGAAATGTTCTTCTAGAGCAAAAAACTGCTTAATATCATAGCTTTCTCGCCTTAAAATTAACGAAGCAAAAGCCCTAGCCGTTCTTCCATTGCCCTCAACAAAAGGGTGGATAGCCACCAAAACATAATGCGCAATACCAGCCTTAATAATGGGATGAAAAGGCTTAGTCTCTTTTGCATTTAGCCATCCAATAAAATCTTCAAGAAGAAATGGGACCTCTACAAAAGGAGGCGGCTGAAAAATAATTTTGCCACTTCCCTCTTCCTTTATAACAACTTGGCTTGTCCTAAAAACACCCACCTTCTCAGCTGCGACAATTTTTTGAACCGTCTCTCTGTGTATGTCTTTAAGAATTTCCAAGTCATACCCACCTCTTTTGCTTGCCAATTCTTCAACTAGCTCCACTGCTTTTCTATAATTTATAACTTCCTGAATATCCCTAGCTCTGGCAACAACATTTTCTCCTTCAAGAACCTTTTTAGTTTGAGAAAGGCTTAAATCGTTTCCTTCAATATGGGTTCCATGATATATGGTCCTTACAATGGCATCTGACTGAAACTGTTTTTCGAAAGAAGGAACAAGTGGAGCATTTTCAATCACTTCTTTTGCCGCTTCGATTAAGCCAACATTCTTCAAAACCGTGTTGGAAATCGAAAAGATTGGAGAATACATTTCTATCTAATTATCGCAAATTCTGCGGAAAATACAAGGCTAAATAGTCATTTTTGGAGTATTTTAATCTTCGTCTCCGAATGGTTGACTCTTTTCTATACCGGCAACCCACCCTGCCTTCTTTCTGCTTTTTTCAAGTTGTCCTGGAACAACACTCCCCCCCATACCATCAAAAGGCCTCTTTTTAGATAAATTGTCTAGTTCGTCGGGCGGGCCCATGCTGGGCTCCGTCGACACAGCTCGCCAGCCTGTTATCCTACTTCTTTTCCAAGAATCACCTTTGACCGCCACCCATCTTATTCCTTCTCTCGACTTTGGTTTTGTACTTCCACCAACATAGGTGGGTTTTTTCTTTTCTATTTTTTTTGTTGGCTCTCCTTCTGACATATTTGTATATTTTATCCGTTCAGCTTTATTATTTCCACTTTTTCAAGCTTTTTAACAAAGTGCGGAGCTGCAGTTGTAATGATTGTTTGTTGCCCCACAGCAGCCTTCATAACAACCTTTCTGTGGTCTCTATCAAGCTCTGAGAAAATATCGTCAAGTAATAATGTGGGTTTTTCTGATGTCCTACTTTTAATAAAAGCCAACTCTGCCAACTTCAGCCACAAAACACCCATTCTTTGCTCTCCCCTTGAACCATACCTTGCCAAATCCCTATTCTTTTTACTCTTGGAGCCCTTAATTCTAAAACAAAAGTCGTCTCTGTGTGGACCAACTAATGTTGTCGCAGCAGCCACCTCTTCATTTTGATATTGCTCTAATCGAGCTTCACTAATAGCACTTTTATCATATTCTATTGAAAACTTTTGCTCGTTAAGAGAGGGCTGATCATTGATAAAACCAATTAACTCTTCTCTTTTTTGAGAAATGTAATTTCCATTTTTAATGATTAATCTATCCCAAAAAAGCAGTTGGCTTCTTGGCAACCCCTCTTCTCTCATTCTAAAAAGAAGCTTATTCCTTTGTCGCAAGCCTTTCTCATAAGACAAGAGCGCCCTTCGATATTCTCTGTCAACTTGAAATAAAACCGTATCTAGAAACCTTCTTCTAATGCTGGGTGATTCCGTAACCAATTCTAGGTCTTGAGGTCCAAACAATACCATTTTAAAATTACCAGCGAAATCAACCAATCTTTTACTAACTCCATTTATTAACATCTTCTTTCTAGCTACCTTCTCTGGATTAGCTGTTTCCGTACCTATCTCCCCTCTTGTTAGAACTGTTTCTAGTTTTACTTTTGATTCACCTTTTCCTACTCCATCTTTAAATAATCCCTTTGCTCTCGCTATCTCTTCATCGTAATTAATCATCTCTTCTTCTATTCTCGCTTTAAAACTTTTACCTGTTGAAAGTAGATGTAAACTTTCTAACATATTAGTCTTGCCAGAAGCATTCGGACCAACGATAACTGTAATCTTAGGAGAAAACTCAAATAACTTATCTTCTATATTTCTGAAATTAGAAAGATGGATTTTTAAAACACTCATTTTTTCTGACACTTGGGGCAAAAATACGTACCTCGTCCTCCCAACTTCATCTTGTCAATTATTCCATCGCACTTAAAACACTTCTCTCCAGCCCGCCCATAAGCAAGAAAGTGATCTTGATAAGAACCCTTATGTCCAAGAGCATCAAGATAATATTGATCTGATGCACCACGATATTTAATACCCGCTTTTAGTACTTTTTCGACTGCCGTAAAAAGCCTTTTGGCTTCTACTTCTTTTAATTCTTTTGCCTTTTTCTCAGGATGGATTTTAGCTAACAACAAAGCGTCGCAGGCATAAATATTACCAATACCGGATATTTTCTTCTGATCCATAAGTAACACTTTTATTGCCCTGGCAGTTGAAGCAAGAATTTCCTTAAACTTATTAAAATCCAAATCATTTAGTGGCTCTGGGCCAAATCCTGACAATATTTCTTCCAGCTCATTCTGGTCCTTCAAGAGTTTTACCCATCCAAATTTACGTAAGTCAGTGAATCGCAATTCTTTGTTTCCACTCAAAAATAGAACAACGTGTTGCCACTTATCCTCAACTGCCCCTGCTTCTCTCACCAAAAGTCTGCCAGTTAATTTCAAATGAATTATTAATACCCTGTTGTTTGAAAAAAATATTTGTAGTAATTTAGCTCTTCTCTCTATTTTTTTAATACTGGCGCCAACAATTGCTTTTTTAACAATTGCCAAAGAAGGCTTAACTTGTTTTGGAGAATCGGTCTTTATATCCAATACCTTCTTGCCAACGACCAGCTTGATTAGATCTCTCCTGATTGTTTCTACTTCGGGTAATTCAGGCATGTTTTTTAATAAACGTTTCCATTTCTTTTTTAAATCTCTCTGTCGAAAACTTTTTGGCTTGTTTGAGACAATCTTCTGATTTTATATTACTTTTTTCAAACTTTTTTATTCCTTTTATTAATGATACTGTGCTGGCTTCATCAAAAAAGACACCCGTCTTGCCATCAATAACTGTCTCCATCACCCCACCTGAACGAAAGGCTATAACGGAAGTTCCCGCCGCCATAGATTCAACTGGTGTTATTCCAAAATCTTCAAGTTCGGCTGGAAAAATATACGCCTTAGCACCAGCCATTAGTTCCCACTTTTTCTTGTCTGTTACCTCTCCCATAAACTCAACCGTGGGGCCCGCCATCTTACGCAGCTCGTCCCCATACCCAGCAAAATTTTTACCGAATACCTTTAATGGCAGTTCTAATTCCGTACACGCCTTAACAGCCAAATCTACCCTTTTGGGCCTAGCCAGCCTTCCACCGGCAAGATAATAATTTTTCTTTTTTGGTTTTATAAGTTTTTTGGGAATATCAACTGGTGGATAAATTACTTTTGCTTTCCTTCTATAGAATTTTTCAATTCTAGCGGCCACCTCTTTTGAGTTCGCCAATACAAAATCTGGCCTTTGAGCAGCCTTAAAATCAGCCATTCTAAGAAAATGCATGGGGATTTTACCTAACACATATAATCCCTTTTTCCACCATGCATCTTGCCAAGAAGCAGCCGTTGGATATCCATATAAATATCTGGGTGGCGTGTGGTAGTAACAAACATGCAGTGTTTTGGGGCCAACATTAATAAAGTTTGGGCTTGTATAAGTTCCTGCTGCCGAGACAATAACGACATCATATTCTTTTAAATTCATTGATTTAAAAATCAAAGGACCAATGAACCTGAATGGGCTCAATAGCTTTCCCTTCATGGGAATATATTGCAAAAATGAAGGCTTCACATTCCATTTTTCAACTCTTTTCCTGTGTGGACCTAAAAATCTAGGAATAAAAACAGTCGTATAGATTGGAGCCTTAGGCCAAATCTCATGTAAAGCCTCTAGTACCCTTTCCGCTCCCCCATACTCTTTTAGATAATCATGAACTAAGGCTATCTTCATCGTTTTATAAAAGACTCATTTGTTTTTCTTTATTTATTTCTTCTTCCACTTTGTTTGCCCTTTTTGCTAATGTCTTAAAACCATATTCTGCAAAAAGATCCATTGCGTTTTTGTTGTTTACTTTCCATTTTTCAGATTTCTCAACATCTAGCTTAACAGGAACGTTAGTGACTATTACTGCTAATTTTTGAGAGATCATAGCCAAATCTTTTCCTTCTTTTAATTTCTTAGCAGTACTTTCTTGTATCTTATCTATATTTTTATAAATATTCTCGACTGTTTTATATTCTGATAATAATTTCGTGGCCGTTATGGGACCAACACCAGGAACTCCAGGATAATTATCTGAAGGGTCTCCAACCAATGCCTTGTAATCATCAACTTGATTTGGTCTTACTCCCAACTTTTCAAAAACATCTTCTTCTTCCATTAACCTTGCATCCGATAAGCCTCTCACCGGTAAATATACTTTTGTTATTTTATTTACTAGCTGCAAAATATCTTTGTCTCCGGTCACGATAATAACCTCTTTCATCTTTTTTTCTGCCTGTTTTGCTAATGTACCAATGACATCATCCGCCTCAAAACCAGCCTTGTCATAAAATGGAATACCTAAAGAATCAACTACTCTTCGAGCCTTCTCAAACTGAGAAATTAAACTTTTGTCTGTTTCTGGTCGATGAGCTTGATACTTCTTATATATTTTATGTCTGAATGTTGGTTCTTTCCTATCAAAGGCAACAACAATATGAGTGGGTTTTAAATCTTGAATAACTCTCAACAACATTGAAACAAATCCATAAACAGCATTAATAGGCTCGCCCCTCTTGGTAGTTAAAGGAGGAAGAGCGTGGTAGGCTCGATGAAGAATAGCGTTACCGTCAATTAAAATTAATTTACTCACAAAAATATTGTAATTAATACTTCCCTATTTGTTGACTTTTTTGCCAACAATTTTTTCGAAATCATCTCTATCTAAAGTTTCTTTTTTAAGCAACGCCTTGCCAACTTTTTCGATGGTTTTTTTCCTTGCTTTAATAATCGATATCGCCTCTTTGTGGCACTTTTCAACAATCATTTTGATTTCGCCATCAACCTTCTCCTGCATGGCTGGCGACACTTTGGCTGGCTCGTACCAGCTTTGTCCACCCATCTCGTCAAAACTTGTCTGGGGTCCTAAATTAATTGGCCCAAGAGAGCTCATACCAAAACTGACAACCATTGCTCTTGCTAATTTTGTTGCCTGTTCGATATCGCTAGAGGCCCCCGATGTCATTTCGTTAAACATCTCTTCTTCAGCTGCTCTTCCACCCAACATAGCTGTAATTTGATTTAACATCCTACTTTTTGTCTCGTGCACTCTGTCTCCTGCCGGAGGAATAAAGGTGTGCCCTAAACTCATTCCCCTAGCCACAATTGAAATTCTTTGTACGGGGTCCATTTTAGGCAGGGAGTGAGTGACGATAGCGTGTCCAGCTTCATGGTATGCCGTTATTTTCCTGTCCTCATTACTTTGAAGCCTCTTTTTGGCTGGACCCAGCTTTACCTTGGTAGCTGCTTCCTCTATATCTTCTGCCTTAATTGTTGTTTGTAAGTTTCTTGCAGCAGATATGGCCGCTTCGTTCAGCATGTTTTCAAGGTCTGCACCTGAAAAACCAACTGTTCTGTCGGCAATACCACTCCATTTAATACCCTTGGTAAACTTCTTTCCCCTCGCATGAATCTTAAGTATTGCCTCTCTGCCTACTTTGTCGGGCATGTCAAGCATTACCCTTCGATCAAATCTTCCTGGCCTTAAAAGAGCTGGGTCTAATAGATCGCCCCTGTTAGTTGCGGCAATAATCATAACGTTATCGTTTGGAGTAAATCCATCCATCTCAACCAAAATTTGGTTTAGGGTTTGTTCTCGCTCATCATGTCCCCCAACAAAACCTCTACCTCTCTGTCTCCCAATTGCGTCAATTTCATCAATAAAAATTATTGAAGGGGCTTGTGCTTTTGCTTGAGCAAACAAATCTCGAACACGCGAAGCGCCTACACCAACCAACATCTCCATAAATTCACTTCCTGCCATGCTGAAAAACGGAACACCTGTTTCTCCAGCAACAGCCCTGGCTAATAAAGTCTTTCCTACTCCAGCAGGACCAAATAATATCGCTCCCTTAGGTGTACGAGCACCAATTTTCCTATATTTTGCCGGGTTTTTTAAAAAATCTACAACTTCTTCCAGTTCTTTTTTGGCTTCATCAACTCCAGCTACATCTTTAAATGTTACTGATTGTTTTCCTTTTGCAAAAATTTTTGCCTTTGAACGCCCAAAGGAAAAAATATCTTGAGCCCCCTTTGATTGGGCTTTAATGATAAAGAAGAAAAAAGCGGCCATTAATCCAATTGGTAGCAAAATACTTAAAATATTCCCAATCGCCTTTGTTACACTCTGATCAACGACGTCATAATTCACTGATCCAGGTTCAATATCGGATTTTTCAAGAAGGTCTGCGAAGCTCTGGTCTTGTTCTTTGATAGCTGTTTTTATTTCCTCATTTTTATAAGTTAGAGTTAGTTTCTCGTTTTCAATAATAACTTTCTCAACTTTATCTTCCTTTATATCAATCATCGCTTGAGAAATTTCAACTTTCGGGATTAGCCCTTCTCCACCAAATAATGAAAGAATAAAAGGCAAAAAGAACATGATAAGAAGCCCTATCATAATCAATTTCCAAAAATTCAATTGGATTTTAAATTCAAAACGCCTTTTACCAGGCAATCGAATATACTTTGTTTTCTTTTTTGTTTTCTTAGCGTTAGTCATAACTTGCTTTGGAATTATACCACCAGACCCTCTCGAGGTTAATACTTAGTGTACTCGAGTTCCGTTTGGAACTTTTTTATCTAGAGAAAATAGAACAGGAGGTGTTTCTTCGTCATCTTTGGGAACAGCCATGATCATCATCCCCTCGCTATAATTTTGCTTTCCATTCTCCTTCGGTCCCATTTTCTTAGGTTCAAGATTGACAACAAAAGGAAACTGCTTGTCCTCTAATTCACTCGGTTTAAAAAATTTCATGATACCGGCAAATATTATTTTTTCGCCCAGTTCTTTACCAAAATCAACTTTAAGCTTAATAACCCAATGGCTCCACTCAGGCACCTCAGCTTCAATAATCGTGCCTATTCTTATATCTAATTTTTGAAAATCTTCAAATGCAATATTTTCCATCTTGTTTGGTTTTAAATATATTTTTTCCTCAATTTAATAACACGGAGAGTCTGAACAAATACCGGTTTTACTCCCTCTGTGCCAACGGGTGGAGTCGAACCACCGACCTATCGCTTATGAAACGATTGCTCTAACCACTGAGCTACGTTGGCATGATTCACTAAGCTCGTTTTATGTTGCGGAGCCGGGAGTCGAACCCGGTCTGCGAGATTATGAGCCTCGCGTGCATCCGTACACTACCCCGCACGTATTAGCCTTGCTATATTACCAAATTCGAGGCCAACTAACAAGTTCCGAGAAGGTAGAAAGTCTTTAAAAAAACAACTTAAACCACTTTTTCCAATTAGGATCTGGCAATATTTCTTCTTCCTTTTCGTCCCTGGGGGCAAGCTTTTTGATTGTTTCTTCGTCAGGGAGAACAATAATTGTTTCACCCTCCTTAGCTAAGCCCAGTTTGTCTCTCAATTGCCCTTCAACAAACTCTTCACTTTTAAATATTTCTACTCTCTGGCTAAGTTTTTCGTTTTCTTTTCGTATTTCCTCTATATATGCCTCCTTTTCCTTTAGCCTCTCCTTTGCTTCTTGAACTTTCGCTATATTTCTAATCAATGAAACCAGCATCAAAAGTGAAATAACTATATAAACTATATTTAAGTAGGTTTTTAAACCCGCTTTTGTTTTTGATATTAATTTGTCAAACATTTTTGTTTTTGTATTAATTGTCTCCTGAGATCAAAATCGCTCTCTGTAGGCTTGTAGCTTATAATATGTTGACCTTTCACAAAATTGTGCTATTATATAACCCGATAATCTAAATCGCGCTTGCCCATAACTATCATTTTAATATTATGACACAAGATACATTTAAGAACCTGTTACCCAAGTTTATCAAAGCTTTGGAAGAAAAGGGTCGATCCCCGTCGACTATTCTTGCATATAGAGCTGACTTGGAACAACTTATTGGTTTTCTACAAGGAAAAAACAAGGTTTTAACTGGCGACGCTAGGCCAGCCGACATTGAAGCTTTCCGAGATTCTTTATTGGCTCAAAAATACACCCCCAAAACTGTATCCAGAAAACTAAATGCTGTAAAAACATTTTTTAGATGGCTTGTTTCTGAAAAGCTTGTTGCCACAGATTCATCCGTTGATGTTGCTCATCCAAAAATTGAACCTTCCGTTCCTAAATTCTTATCCCCCATCGAATATCGATCTCTTAGAGACGTTGTTCGAGGAGATGACAGAATTGCCGCGATTGTTGAAATTATATTACAAGTTGGATTGAGAATTTCTGAAATTGCAAGCCTAAAAATTGCCAATATTAAGAATGAGAAAGTAAAAATTGAGGCTTATGCAACCCAACCAGAAAGGACTATTCCTTTTAATAAACCAGCAAAAGATGCACTAGAAAGATATTTGAAATTACGACCTAAAACAGATTCTCCTTATGTTTTTGTAAGTAAAAATGGCAATCCTTTGGCAGTAAGAAATATTAGAGCTGCTATCGACAGATACATGCAAAGGGCAGAAGTTCCAGGATATTCTGTTAACGATTTAAGAACAACTTTTCTTGTTGAAAACTTAAAAGCAGGAGTTGATTTAATATTACTTTCTCAAGTAATTGGACACAAGAGATTATCTACCACAGAAAGATATCTTGAATTAGCTGAGGTAAAAGAACCTGGAAAAAAGCAGGTTTTGGAAGAGCTTTAAGTTATCTGCGTACGAATCACCCCTATTTAATCTTTCTTATCTTGAAATTTTTATTCCCCAAGGTTTTTTGCTATTTGACCACCCTGTTGTGAGTGGGCCGAGAAGGGTTCGAACCTTCGACCCCCGACTTATAAGATCGGTGCTCTAACCGCTGAGCTATCGGCCCTAACTGAGGCTAGATTATACCATTATGAAGAACGACTATCAAAGTTTTGCGCGCCTAATTACCTCTGCCTCAACCAGGCGGACATCTTTACCATATTTTAATCTGCTCATTTCTCTAATTATCTCTGACACTCTTTTGTTCATCGTGTTTTCCTGTTTTTCCATATCCTTGGTTAGATCCATTGAAAATGGAGGTACTGGTTCATTCTTAACCGTTGTCTTTGTATAAACATGGTATCTCTCTATATTCAGAAGATCTTCTTCTGTAAAAATAGGCGTAAATTCATGAGCCAGATAACCAGCGTCAGTTACTCCCACCCTAAAACATGCGATTGTACCAACGTTTCCAAATATGGCATTTTTTAACTCTTCTTCAACTTGACCAATAAACTGATTCGCCACAACAAGATTCAGGCGATATTTTCTGGCCTCAGAAAGTATTTGAGCAAAGTCTGGTGTAGCAAAATTCTGAAACTCATCAACGTATAAATAGAAGTCTTTACGATCTTCTTCCGGCATATCCTGACGACTCATGGCTGCCATCAAAAGTCTTGGTACTAATATTAATCCCAAGAAATTGGAGTTCTCCTCCCCTATCTCTCCCTTGGCTAAATTAATGAGGAGGATTTTTTGATTGTCCATTATTTCTCTAAATGAAAACGCACTTTTTGATTGACCAATAATGTTTCTCACCATCTTATTTGTAACAAAGCGGCCAAACTTAGAGACAATATAGTCCAAAACTTCAGATTTGTGAAAGTCTGCAGTTTGGGCAATTTGATCTGTCCAATAGCGCCTAATGATTGGGTCTTTGACCTTGGGGAGCAATTCTTGAACATATTTCGAATCTGTTAACACCCTTACCACTTCAACAAAAGTAGCCCCTTCATCACACATTACGGTGAGCATGGCATTTCTAACAGCATGTTCAAACCTTGGGCCGACAATACCCGTTTTATAAGGATCGAAAAGCTTATACATCATATTTATGATGGCCGTTGCTACAAAGTGTTTTTGATCTTCTGTTTGAGCCTCAAGTAAGTTCAGCCCCATTGGTCGATCGGTGTCTGAAGGGTTAAAATAAATAACGTCTTCTGCTCTCTCTGGTGGAATCATCTGTAAAATATCTTTTACAGCATCACCGTGAGGATCCATGAAACAGAGTCCTTTACCTTCTCTGATGTCTTGCATTATTAAATCTTTAAGCATTTCTGTCTTGCCTGTTCCTGTTTTCCCAATGATATACATGTGGCGACGCCTGTCGTCCTCTGAGATAAAGACGGGTCGTTTTACCCCTCGGTAGGTGCTCGTTCCCATAAAAAGACCCTCAGAAGGTATTTCTGACGGTGCTGGAGCTGTCTTTGCATAAAGCCAAAAAATATGTGCTGTTGTTACCTGTTTATTGGGAAAATGATAAACAGTGGCTAATTCTTCTGAATTTAATATTGTTGGCCTATTGCCAAATAGGTGAAACATTGGTTGATATCTATATAGAAAATCTTCTACGAATGAGGCTTTTCTTCTAATCTTTCTCCCCTTAAAACCGTTTAATTCACCAGAAAACTGCTCAAAGCCTCCCATGATGTTCGATAAGTGTGCCTTCGCGCTCGGCATATCTTTCGCAACAGAAATTATTCTTATCGATGTTTCAAATCCTGATTTCCCACTTTTGCTCTCAACCCCTTCTAATGTTTTCGCCGAAACTGAAAACTTGGCATTTTCTGGGTCTGATTCCTGCTTCTTTGTGTCTGAAATAAACTTACCTGCTTCCTTTTGCCAAGAAGGTTTTGCTGGAGAAATTAATATCTGGACAGCGGCCGCTTCTCCTTCTCCCATTTTTGCCAACGCCGAAGTAATCGCTGCTAAAGGATCTGTTGGTAAATCTCTAAATGTTTTAATGGGATAAAAATTGCTACGTCTCAATTGTAGCGATTTATAGGCAACTTTTCCTTCTTCTGTGAAAATATTGTACTCGGGGACTTCTGTAATTTCTGCATCTGGGTACGCACCATGAACCTGTTTCTCAACTAAGTCCTTTAGCTTATTTGGAGCCCAAATATAGAACTTAATCTCTTCTTGTTTGGCAACCATTTCGAACGAGACCGTTGGTTGAACTGAAAACTTTTGTTTCCATCCTCCTTTTTTGATTGTGTAAAGGGAAGCAAGTAATTGCTCCATGGCGTCAATCTTTATTTCATTGCCGCGCGGTACAGCCACTTGAAGTAATGTGGATTCAATCGATCTCTCTTCCCTACCTCTCCATCTATATAGTGTAAAAAATAAATAACCTATTCCCACTAATAATAGTAGTCCTAAACAAATCAGCACCATGCCGATAATAATTGCGTTAAGATTTATAGCTGCTATTGGCATATTATTTTGATTTTCCAGTAATTATTTCCCAACCAAATCGAGTTGCTTTCTTAATCATTCTTAACCAGTAAATCCCTAACCAAGTCAAAGAGTTAGCTGACTTGCCTTTTGACCAAGTAGCAACTGTTGCTTGTCCAGTAGGAAGCTTAATCTTTATTTTCTTACTAGCTGGAGTTTGTATTAAATGCCTACCTTTATCTTTTACCCTTGCCTTAACGGCTGTTTCAACTGATTTTATCCCAGCATCTTCAAGATGCGAGGGTAAATCAAACTCTTCAGCCCTTTCCACTACGGTTCCACTAGGCCCTCTCTCTGGTGATCTTGCCATAAAATCATTGTATCACTTGCCCTTCGTCAGGCAAGGTGTGGAGAGTGGTATTTAGGCTTCATTTTGCACCTTGCCAAACTTTTTCTGTAATCTTGTGATTGTGATTGACTGTTCTGGCTAAAATATAAAGATAGTCTGACAATCTGTTTATATAAACCAGCACCTGCGAATCAATTTTCTCTTTTTCGCTAAGGGCAACAACCACCCTTTCTGTTTTTCTAACTAAGGTTCTTGCATAGTACAGTTGGGCGCCTATCGATGTTCCACCGGGAAGAACAAAATGTTTAACCACAGGCAATGTTTCTAGTATTTCATCTATTTGCCTCTCGAGATGTTTGGTCTTTATGGAATTAAAATGCAAGTCGGCACCAGCAATTATTGCGCCTATTGTAAAGAGATTTTTCTGAATTTTTTCTATCTCTTCCTTTATTTTCTGTTCCGAATTAGAACTAATAATCCCCAAGTAACTATTTGTCTCATCTATCGCACCTATCGCATTAATCTTTACGGCACTTTTTTTGACCACTACTTTTGAGGCACTTTTGTCACTATAAAGCGTGGTTTGTCCTTTGTCCCCCTGTTTTGTATAAATTGCCATAATTATCGCTATAATTCACAAGTTGAGAATCCGCATTTTTTGCACTTAAGACAGTTGCCATCTTTTTCCAGCTCGATGTCGCAGGATGGACACATTTTGGGCTTTTCCGTGCCTTGATCTGAGCCAAAATTGATTACCTGATTGCTTTTGGCTCTATCTCGATACACAGTTAAACCCTTACACCCAAGCTTCCATGCATAAACAAAAGCTTCCTCTATTTCTTTTGATGTCGTTGTTGCTGGCATATTAATCGTTTTTGTAATCGCATTGTCTGTCCATTTTTGAAATGAAGCCTGCATCTTTATATGATCTTTCCAATTAATATCGTGAGCTACTTTAAATATTTTTCTTATGTCGGCTGGCACTTCTTTTATGCCACTCAAGCTTCCATGATTCTCAATTATTTTTTGAATTAATTTGTCAGAATATATTCCTCTTTCTGTTAATTTTTTAATTAATGCGGGCACAACCGTCTTTAGTCTTACTCCGTCCATCACGTTTTGTTCATATGCCAAAGCAAAAAACGGCTCAATACCATAAGAAGTTTCGCAAATGACGGCATTACTGCTACTAGGTGGAAATGTCAAAAGAGCCACGTTTCTTGGCTTACTTTTTCTGTTTGCCCAAATAGAATCTTTTACCAGTGGAAATGGTCCTTTTTCTTCAGCCAACTCGCAAGAAGCCTGGAAAGCGGATGTATACATTGATTTAGTTACTTTTTCTGCCAGCTCAAAAGCCTCTTTGCTATTGTAAGAAAGCCCAAGAAGACAAAGTGTTTCTGCCCAGCCAACACAACCAATCCCAATCCTTCTGTGTGCCTTGACCGATTCGGCTACTTCCTTGACGGGAAACCACGAAGCATCGATCACATTATCCATTAACCTCGTTGCAACTTTCATTACTTTTTTCAATCTCTTGAAGTCAAACTTCTGATCTTTTACAAACTTAACAAAATTTATATATCCTAAATTACATGACTCATATGGATACAGTGGCACCTCTCCGCATGGGTTAGTAGTCATTATTGCTCCTCGTTTCCTGTATAAGGGGTTTGCCAATTTTGTGCCTTTATTTATTGCCGACAAATTTACAATTCCTGGGTCGCCAGTTTGCCATGCCATTGAGGCCATTAAATCTAAAATTGAACTTGCCTTAACTGTATTAACCACTTCGTCTGTTCTGGGGTTTATTAAGTCCCAATCTTTTCCCTTTATAGCTGCCTCCATAAATTCGTCTGTAATTCCCACTGAAATATTTGTTTTTGAGAGATACCCGTCTAATCGCTTTGAGGCAATAAAATTAAAGATATCTGGGTGACTTGTGTTGAGAATTGCCATGTTGCCGCTTTCATATCTTCCTTCTTGGCGAAACATGCCAGTCATTAAATCAAACATCTCTATCATTTTCACTGGCCCAGCTGCTAAACCAGGTACTCCCCCAACAATATCTCCTTCTGGTCTTATCTTTGAAAAATTATAACCGCAACCACCGCCATGTTTTTTAATAAGTGTAGATTTATGAAGAATATTAAAAACCTTATCAATATCATCTTTAATTTCCCAAACAAAACAGTTTGCCAATTGGGCTTCTCTTTTCCCAGCATTGGTCAAAGTGCGCGAACCAGGCAAAAATTCAAAACTGACCATAATGTCATAAAATTCTTTCTGCCACTTGTCTTTATTTTCTTGTCCTTTTTCAATTTCTGACAAAAATCGAGCCACCCTTTTAATCATTCCTTTTGGGGTCTCCAATATTGCGCCACTCTCATCTCGCTTTAAAAATCTTTTCTTGAGAATATACAGCGTGTTATAACTAAGACCAACATCGTCCTTTATTCCCAATGACTCTTTTTCTTGAAAAACGTGTTTTTTGTTTTCCCTATATCTAATGAATGTTTTAGCCGTACTTGCGTGACCATTTTCAATTAATACTTTTTCTACTATTTCACCAATTTCTGAAGTTTGAATTGCTTTTCCGTTGGAGTATTTTTTCTTTAAAAGAATAACTACCTTATTGCCCAGAACAAGTGATTGCTTTTTGTTTTTCCCTCCTACAATTTTTGCCGCCTGCCAGATACTTTCGTTTATTTTTTTAGTGCTAAATTCTTGCTCTCTACCATCTATTTTTAAAACACGTTGTTGTGTAATATTGTTTTTCATTATTAATACTTAAAACACCTAGCTTGAACCACTAACACTCGGAGTGTCCACAGGCATAACACTTAGAACAACCTTCTTCAAAAATTAAGGCGCTCGCCCCACAAGAAGGACAAATGTCCCCGGGAATTTCATACGACGCTATTTGTTTTTGGTTAACAGCTTCTTTTTGCGCTGGCTGATCTTTCGAAAAAGCCGGGACCGACAGGGGGTCACTTATATCCATAGGCTGGATTTGTTCCGCTTGCACAGAAACATTCGCCACCCGGTTAGTCCCGACTTCCCCATTAGAATGATTAGCAACAACATGATTTCCGTTGCCGTTTATTTTAAAACCAAAATGAGACGATAACGCCACTGCTAT
>Ga0075122_10000317_pt1 | contig 39567 bp, 33 predicted proteins | sample AntAceMetag02UKB_FD_69790 | JGI IMG/M metagenome (GOLD analysis project Ga0075122, IMG submission 69790) | Saline lake microbial communities from Ace Lake, Antarctica - Antarctic Ace Lake Metagenome 02UKB | ecosystem: Environmental > Aquatic > Non-marine Saline and Alkaline > Saline | place... | reverse complement strand
TTTTCTTTGCATCTCGACTATCCACTTGAATGCAGTGATGGAAAACTTCACAACTTCCGTCATTGTAGATAATCCCGTCGTTTGTTTTAACTCTTCCAGTTGCGCATAAGCTTCTGTAACAAGCCTGATTTGCAAGAGCCTTTTCTCTGGTTTTTTCAGTTTCTTCATTATTTTTGTTTTTGGTTTGTTTACGCTAATTATAAAAGTATGGTAAAAGTATGTCAATAAGTATTGCTAAGTTAATTACAAAATTCGCCATCAGGCATCAATCGTCTGTCTAGCGCCACTCACACGATCCTCCAACAGATGCACCAAAGAACTCGTCTTCATCCCGGGCATTTGAATATCTTGACTATCTGAGTATGAACTTAGGAATACAGAGAGAGACTAGCTAGTAATCGTTTTCTTTCGTTTTGTATTTATTGCGTTATCCACAATATTTCCGGCTACTTCGGATGCACGCTTCAAAACATCATCTCTGAGATGGGCGTACCGTTGAGTCATTTGAGGGGATTTATGGGTCAAGAGTCTTTGGAGGGTGTACAGGTCAACTTCACCGCTACTGGCCAACATGGATGCGTATACATGTCTGAGACCATGCAAAGCTCTGAAGTCCTTAGGTAGACCAGCACGTACTTTGATACGATTTACCTGATGTTTGATATCCTTTCGTTGGTTACCGTTCCGACCGGGAAAAACATATGGACTATCAGGGTAGGGACGTTCATGATTCAAAAACAGATTTTTGGCTGCTTCATTTAGTGGGATTTTCTGGTTTATTTCTCCTTTTGGGTCTATTAGGCTGATGAAGCCTCGTTTATTATCAATATCTTCCCATTTCAGTTTGAATAATTCTCCCCTTCGCATTCCAGTATACAGAACTGCCTTCATTAGATTTGCAGCTTGTTTGTTTTCGTCTATTTCAATAGCCTCCCATAGTTTTTTTAGTTGATCGGTGTTTAAGTCTTCTGTTTTTTCATTGTTAACTTTTGGTAGATCAAACCTATACTTAACGGGAGAACACAAATCCTGATTAATTCCAAAATTAATGATACGACGTAACAATTCCAAAATATTTTTTACTGTACCAGGCTTTCTGATTTTTAGTAATCTGACTCGAAGTCGAGTAATATCAAGCGGAACAATATCAGACGGTTCCTTAGCGCCAAATTCCGGTTTGAGATAATTTTTATATCGGTTCTGATCTGAAGCGATTCCCTTTAGATTTGGATGATTGATTTTATACTCAGCCCATAACCGATTCACAGTCCATCGATTTTGATCGATTATTTCTTGTTTACGTTTTTCGGTATTGGGTAAATCTTTTCCTTCAATTCGGCTTGCTCTAATAATTGATGCACGTGCCGGAGTCATCCCGTTAACAAACTGCCTTCCCGCCTTTTCTTCTATACGCTTTCCATCCCTTCGATAGTATATATAATAGATTCTTTCAGGTTTACCATTTGCTATCGATTTTCCTTCTATATAGTAAACGCCTGGATATTGAGTCTTTATTCTACCTTGTCTTGCCATTAGATTTCTCGAATTATTGTGGTTTCGGAAATATATTTCCCCACCACTATCCCCACCAAACTAGCCAATAAATGGTGTAAATAGAGGTAAATTCAGATAAATCATTCTCTCACAAATATGTCTGTAAGTCAACAACAATGTACTGTAGGTAAGACAATAGAAAATCAGGTAAAACATACTCTTCGTTCTCATAACCCGAAGGTCGGAGGTTCAAATCCTCCTCCCGCAACCAGTAACAAAAAAGGCTCGAACCAGAAACGGTTCGAGCCTTTTTTGTTTGTATTCCCCTCGATGTACCCTTTGATCCAAAAACCGTTCCGGCAAGAGTTCCCGCTGTATCCCCCCATAAACACATCATAAATGATCCCAATTCCCCTCTACCCCTCAAAAACGATCCTGTTTTCATCCCGAATTTAAAAACTGAGTTAAATTGCGGTTAGCAGCTGAAAAGCAACTTACTATTACTCAAACTTAACCTCATCTAGAAAAATCCACCTGAGAAGCGAGGCAATTTCTTGGAGGATTGAAGTTAATTAAGATAGATTTCGGAGTAACCTGACTGGCTGATGCCTAGTAAAGTTACTCACAACAGATTCAAATTGGACCATAGTCTAATAGTAAACGTTCAGGAAGCATGGTAGTGACAAAACAACAATCACCGGTTATCGCTGGTATGACAAGCATAATCGAGGGGAACTCCTCTGGGCAATGGGGATAGAACGCTTCAATCAGAGAAAAGGCATATTGAAACTATCTGGGAATAACAGAAAACTGTTTGGTTCAATTCTCTTGCTGGGAATCTGCTTGTTCCTTTTTCCACGAACTGCCTGGACGCAGAAATACCCAATGGAACTGTCAGCAAACAAGATAGGATCAATTGAACTTTCGGATCATGAAAGCGGATCCATCGGAATGGAAGAGCAGCATGCATTGGTAGCCGTTCCAGTTCAATTCTTTGACTCATCCAAACTGATTGCCATTTTGAAATATGATCGGAAGCTGTTCGATTACCTGCATTTTCCCGATACTATTTTTCTGCAAGAGGATTCACAACCGTATGAAAAAGAAGACTTTCCCACAGAGGTTTCAATATCCCAACTGGGGCTGGCTTTTTTTCTAACTCTCGGGGACAGCACCTGGTTCCTCAGTCGAAGCCGTAATATCGCAACCGATGGAAAGGATATCGATGCTGAAGACCAGGCTATTGCAACTCAACTGATTTATTTTTTTAAGACCGACGACACTAATTCATGGCTTCTGGGAGTATCCTGGTCCGGCAGTATCAACAAAGACACCTGGATTCCATTGTTGGGATATAATCACAAGGGTGAAAAGCTGGCATTCAGATCTATTTTACCGTCTTTTGCCTTTCTTAAATACACACCCATAGATGATTGGTATTTTCTCTGGGATACCAGTGCTGAATCTTCCGCTGTTCGATTGACCGAAACCTCTCCTTGGGAGAGCGCTGTAATGAGCTTTGTCCAGGTTACTTCCCGACTTGAGTTTGGTTACCATACTTCTCCCGGACTGGAATTGGGGTTGAGTTATGGATGGGATATACTGAAGTCAAGGATTGCGTCACTTTTCTGATATAAGATTATTAATGAAGTATGAGTAGCTGAAAAATATTCCCATTATTCGAGGATTCCAGCAGTACCTCACCTGTTTTTAATTAATTTTTTGTCTTGAGGATACCTGAACGGTATCACTGCCACAGAATATCTTGAAAAGCCGGTGTGCAGTGTGAAGAGAATATTTAGGTTGGGTTAACACACAGAGGATGCAGCCGCTATATTCAGTACTTAGAAGATTCTTTATGAAAGAGGTCTCTTTGGTTAAAGGTTTTCCTTGATAGGTAGATAGTGGATGTAATAAAATAAGAGTAAGAGATTCTTCAAATGCTTTAATTCAGTTTGCTTATCGCTTTTTTGGGTAATAACACTGTTTTTAAAAGGGGGAATAATGGCTCAATTCAATCCAGAACAAGCCTTATGGCATATTCGACGTGAATTTGGTGAGCATGGGGGTGTCGCACCCTCAATTTCTAGGTCCTCTACTTTTACAGTCTTGGACCCGGGAATTATGCCTGATATTTTTAAAGGCGTCAGGGGACCGGAAAAAGGAGGCTATTTCTTATACAGCCGTCATTTTAATCCCACGGTAGACACCTTAGCCAGAGAACTGGCTGCCATGGAAAATACGGAAGCCGCCATTTGTACTTCCAGTGGTATGTCGGCGATCGCTTGTACCATATTGCAATTGTGCCGGGCTGGAGACCACGTCGTGACAAGCGGTACGATCTATGGGGGCACACATGCGCTGCTTGAACATCTGCTCCCAGAATTAGGAATCAAAGCCACTTTTGTGGATATTTCAGACCATGCCGCGGTTCAGGCAGCCATCACTCCTGCTACAAAAATGATCTTCACAGAGTCTATCGGCAACCCGACATTACAGGTGTCAGATATTCCGGTACTTGCTGAATTAGCCCATGATCATCAGACGCTTCTAGTGGTTGATAATACATTCACCCCCATGATCATCACACCCTCTTTTCTGGGGGCGGATATCGTTATCAGTTCACTGACCAAATTTGTAAATGGTGCCAGCGACGTCATCGCTGGTGTCATTTGTAGTCGTAAAGAATTTGTTCATCAACTGACAGACTTGCACATTGGGCGTGTCATGCTTCTTGGACCAACAATGGATGCCAGAATCGCATTTGATATTCAACAGCGACTCCCTCACTTGTCACTTCGTATGAAAGAACATAGTATTAGAGCTCAAGCAGTGGCCGAACTTCTGGATCAGATTAAGGCTAAGATCATCTACCCGGGCCTGATCTCTCATCCGCAACATGAACTGATGAAATCATTGGTTAATGACGGATATGGTTTTGGCGGAATTGTGGCTGTAGACTGTATAACCCAATCGCGAGCAGAGAATTTTATGTCACTGCTCCAGAATAAAGAACGTTTTGGATTGATTGCAGTGTCATTAGGATATTTTGATACCTTAATATCCTGTTCCGGATCTTCAACCGCATCTGAAATTGCAATTGAAGATCAAAAAACAATGGGACTGTCTCCCGGATTGGTTCGTTTGTCGATTGGCATCACCGGCTCGTTGCCAGAACGGTTAGAGCAGATTGAAAGAGCTGCCAAAGAAGCAGGGCTTGTATAAAGTCCAAAAATAATATGATTAGTTTTTGGGCGCAAGAAAGCCTGAATAGTCGAAAAATTCAGATCCAGCTCACTAACCACTGGATTTACCTAATGATGTCATGTTAAAATGATTAGTATGACATGAGTAAAGTAAAAACTGATCAGGGAACAGATATCTGCGAGATGATGAAAAGTCGTCACCCATTCAACAATAAATTTTAGTTTGTACAAAAAGTATCTTTTTACGTTGAGATTATGGCAGAAGATTATTACAAAACTCTGGGTGTTCAAAAAAATGCTAGCAAAAACGAAATTAAAAAAGCGTATAAAAAGCTGGCTATGAAGTATCATCCTGATAAAAACGAAGGCGACAAAGCCTCGGAAGAGAAATTTAAAAAAATTAGTGAAGCCTATGCTGTGCTGAGCGAAGATGAAAAAAGAAGGCAGTACGACCAGTTTGGTTCTGAAGGTTTTTCCAATCGGTATTCCCAGGAAGATATTTTTAAAGGATTCGATCTTGGAAATATCTTTGAAGAATTTGGCTTCGGAAACAGTGTATTTTCTTCATTTTTCGGTGGAGAGGGTGGAAAACCGGGTAAGAAGCAAGGATTCTCTTTTAATTCTGGGGGTCGGCCATTCGCAGGAAATGCCGGGTTCGGCAATAGTGGAAGTCCACCAGAACCACAGAAAACAGAACTGGAATTGACCCTGTCCCTGGAAGAGACGGTGTTTGGCGGGAAGAAAACAGTGTCATTTAATTCCGGATCGGGTGTGGACAAGATTATCCTTCAAATTCCACCGGGGATTGAAGCAGGCAAGAAGCTTAAAGTCAAAGGAAAGGGTCCGGTTGATCGATATACTGGTCAGCGCGGTGATCTTTACTGCAATATCACTGTTACGCCACATTTAGTGTTCCAAAGGGATGGGGACGATTTAATCATGGAAAAAGAGATCAAATTAACAGATTTGGTTTTAGGGACGACCATTGATATTACCACCTTGGATCAGAAGAAAATCGAATTAAAAGTTCCTCCAGGTAGTAGAAATAACTCTTTACTGAGAGTGAAGGGCAAAGGGATACCCAGGGGTACAACCGGAAGTGGCAATCTGCTGATTCGAATTTCTGCCATCTTGCCAGCGAAGCTAACATCGCAGCAACAGGAATTGTTCGAACACTTGGCAGAAACTGGATTGTAGTTTTTGCCAAGAATATAACATTAATTTAGACACCTGTTGTCACCGCTTTGCATAACAGGGAGAGTAGTTGGACAAATCACCCTGGATATCGAAAAATGGATTAATGAAGATGTGTGTATGCGATTGAGAGAAAATTACTTCAGGGGATGAAATGTTTTACAATAAAAACAGTGAGAATTATCTGAATCCAGTAGAAGGAATTTATTTGAAGACTCTCACACATGGTGAAAAAATCTCGCTAGTAGAATTTAAATTGAAGAAAGGCGAACAGTTGCCTGCTCACGATCATCCCCATGAACAGGCTGGCTATTTGGTATCCGGAAGTATGGATCTTACAATTGAGGACCAGGTATATCGAGTTAGTCCAGGTGATAGCTGGTGCATTCCAGGTGGCGTTGAACATAGCACGATCCTACTGGAGGATTCTGTGGCCATTGAAGTCTTTGCGCCGGTCAGAAAGGATTACCTTGCTTAACTTTTTATCCCAATGACAGAATGAGCGATTATCAGAAATTGTTTTATATGTCACGCTTTTGCCCGATACTGGGCCAACAGTTTTCGATAATCCATTCCAATATCCGCCAGTGCTGACTTCAGTTCCTCAAAAGTTGTCAGTGCTTCCTCCATTTGTGTATCAAAATAATCAAGCATCTTACGAACCTTAACAATTTCTTCTGGAAGCAGGCTGTTAAGGTCTGTCTTTGCATTGAGTGATGGCTGTTTCCGACTGGTGCTCGCGGGCTTGGATTTTTTGGTTTTGTACTTTTCCTTATAGGTTTTTAGTACACCTGCGATTGTCGGCCTGCTGATATCAAGCAGTGGAGTGTTTTCCTGTAGATCTCTAATCGTTAGTGATAACAGGTCATCAACAGTAAAAAACCTTCCTTTCATCAGTTGATTTAGATACTTCTCAACTCGTTGCTTTTTTTTGAGTTTTGCCACTATATCCCTGGTTGATTTAATTAAAGAATAAAATACTATTCTATAGTCAATGGGCGGTGCAAGTTTATTTTTCGATCCGATACAGAAAATTTTCCCTTAAATAAGACGGTCTTAGTTACAAATATCAGAAAATATTGCATATAGGCAAAGGAAAAATTACTGGTATAGGTTAAGATAGAACAATGATAGGAATTGAGTAAGATTATGAAAGGTCATAATAATAAAAACAACATTAATTCAGATATGTAATGGCTATTCGGTTGCAAAATATCAACAAATGTTATGTTGAAGGTGGAAAAAAGCAGATTATCCTGTCTGGCTTAAATGCCCATTTCCCGAAGGGAAAGTTTTCGGTTGTGCTTGGCAAGAGCGGCTCTGGCAAAAGTACTCTGTTAAATATCATTGGTGGTCTCGATATTCCGGATTCCGGGGAAGTGTTTGTGGAGGACAGGAATCTTTCCATTTTGTCCGACTATGACAGAACAATTTTCAGAAGACGAAACCTTGGATTTATCTTCCAGTTTTTTAACTTGATCCCAACGTTAACTGTACTGGAAAATACTTTATTAATCAGCGAGCTAGATGGGAGTGATCGGCAAAAATCAAAAAAAGCGGCTTTCGATATTCTTGAACATGTCGGTCTGGAAAATCGTCTTGATGCCATGCCGGATTTTTTGTCAGGTGGAGAGCAACAGCGCGTAGCTATAGCTCGCGCTCTCGTGAATAATCCACAGATCATATTGGCAGATGAACCCACTGGGAATTTGGATCAATACACAGGATTAAATGTTCTGAAAATGATGGTCCGTTTGATGCGAGAGCGAAAAAAAACATTGGTGATGGCGACTCATAGTAAAGAAGCGCTTGCTCAGGCAGACTTTATCTTTCGAATTGAAAACGGACTGTTGATTCCCAATCCATCTGAACCTATGCCGGGTAGTGAATTTTAAATATGGCCCTCAGGATATTACTTAGAACCGGTTTAGGTTACCACCGCGCGCATCTGTTACAGTCATTGCTGATCGTCATTGGAATAGCCATGGGCGTTGCAATGGTTTTAGCCATCGATATTGCCAATTCAACTATTAGCCAATCCTTTAAGTTTTCGACAGAAAGTCTGACCGGCAAAACAACCCATCAAATTGTTGGCACGCAATCTGGATTCAGCCAATCTGTTTTTGAGGATCTCAGAGTAAAATATGGACACCGTGAAAATGCACCGGTTATAGAAGGGCATGTGCAAGTCAAAGAGCTGGAAATGCGTACTTTAAAACTGATGGGCATAGACCCTTTTTCAGAAATGTATTACCGGAATATCCTCAATTCTAAGGCCAGTCCTCAATCGATAAGTATCTTTACCGGTCTGTTGACCGAACCAGGTCGCGTTTTAATCTCTGAGCAATTAGCTAGAAAAGCCGACGTTGGCGTTGGTGATCATCTGACTTTGATCCAAGAAGGCAGGGAAAATCAGGTGGTAGTGTATGGTTTGCTGCAAAGCAGGGATAAGAACTCACAAACTGCGCTCTCAGGAGTCGTTATTACAGACATCGCCACGGCCCAGGAATTTCTGATGATGGGTGATCAGATCAGCCGCATCGACCTTATTATTGCTGAGGACGACGATACTACTTTACGGTCGATTGAGAAAAATCTCCCACCCCTTGTAACGATATCCCCCGCGGCAAAAAGAAGAGCATCGATACGGCAGATGTCCAGTTCATTTGAGCTTAATTTGATGGCGATGAGTTTGTTAGCTTTGTTAGTAGGAATGTTTTTGATATATAATACGATTACATTTTCTGTTGTTCAACGTCGCAAACTATTTGGAATTTTAAGAGCATTAGGCGTCACCCAGAAAGAGATCTTTTTTATGATTCTGGGGGAGACCATCATTCTCGGTTTTATTGGCAGTTTGCTGGGATTGGGTTTAGGCATGCTACTGGGAATTGGTACCGTGCGGATGGTTGGCCAAACAGTTTCAGATCTTTATTTTGTCATGTCTACCACAGTCTTCGCGGTATCACCGTTTAATCTGATTAAAGCGTTGGGATTAGGTCTAGTGGCTTCTTTTGTATCAGCGGTTTTTCCAGCTATTGAAGCGATTGGAGTGACTCCTGTCGAAGCAATAAGACGGTCTGCTCTTGAAAAATATGCGACTAGATTAATACCAAGGCTATCATGGGGCGGATTATGTCTGCTTTTCTTAGGCTGGGCAATATTGAGCGTCCGTACTCAGCGACTGGAATTAAGCTATACGGGTCTTCTATTCATTGTTTTTGGTAGTGCGTTACTAGTACCGATGATTTCACAGTATCTGATCCGGCTTTGTATGTGGTCGCCCCTGGCCAAGTATGAACTGACCGTTAGGTTGGCGTTTCGCAACGTATCGCGTTCTCTCAGCAGGACAGCTGTAGCTATTGCCGCATTGATGATTACCGTATCTGTCATCGTTGGTGTTGGTATCATGGTCGAAAGCTTTCGATTCACAGTTGTTCAATGGTTAAATGACACAATAAGAGCTGATATTTATCTTGTGGGTACCAACCGTGACATTCCAAGCCTGGACGTGGATCTTCCTGAAGCTCTGGAAGGGATACCAGGCATCCGGGAACTGTTTATTGTGAGAGCAGTCAAACTCAATGCTGGCAAATATGCTGGTGCCGTGCTTTTTGCTATGGATAGAGAGATCGTTGAAAGAAAGTGGATTTGGAAAGCTGGAACGGAATCGGACGTGTATGATCAGTTTGCAAATGGATCCGTTTTTATTTCGGAAACGTTTGCATGGCAGAATGGATTCAAGTTGGACCGAGGAGGAATTATAAATCTTGCTACAGAGCTGGGGGAGCGTTCTTTCCCGGTCGCTGGCATTTTTCGAGATTTTTCAGCACGGCAGGGAGTGATCCTCATTAAATCTCAAATTTATCGGCAATACTGGGGGGATAATCGAATCTCAGGTATCGCTCTACTATCTGACTCAGGTATTGATGTTGAAGAACTAATAGATCGCATTAATCAGCGGTTGGCAAAAAACTATCATTTTGTCATATCGTCAAACGCCAGTATTCGAAAAAATGCGATAGACGTATTTGACAGAACATTCACAATTACAGTGGCTCTAAAGATCCTGGCGACGTTGGTGGCTTTTATTGGCGTGTTTAACTCAATTATGTCCATGATGCTTGAAAGAACCAGGGAAATTGGCGTTCTAAGAGCAAACGGTATGACTATCTCTCAACTTTGGCGCATGTTGTTGACCGAAGCTGGGGTAATCGGCTTTATTTCAGGTCTGTTAGCGCTGCCACTCGGGACTGTTTTAGCCTGGATTCTCATATTTGTCATAAACCGGCAATCATTTGGCTGGACACTTGAGTTCATTGTTGGACCGCATCATTATCTGCAAGCGATCGGTATTGCAGTTGTGGCTTCGTTACTTGCGGCTATCTACCCATCATATGCTATCGGCAAAAAACTAATTGCTGAAGCGCTACGTACTGAATAATCGATATGAGCAAGAGTGTTGCTGTAATTGTTATATTGGGGCTTATTGCTGGAGCCGGAGTGTATTATTTGAGCGGCAATCCAGAGCAAAAAATGGTATTCGCGGATGTGACGCAAGTGCTTGCCAATGACCCCCATTCAAAAAACTTTGATCAGGCTGTTCATCCCAGGCTTTTTAAATTTCCGGACGATTTTGGGCCTCATAACAGTTTTCAAACGGAGTGGTGGTATTTTACCGGAAATTTAAACTCTGAAGGGGGACGTGCCTTCGGCTACCAATTAACATTTTTCCGACGTGCTCTTGGAAGATCAGTTGTACGTCATTCCAAATGGGGAACGAATCAAATATACATGGCTCATTTGGCGATATCCGATATAAAGCGGGGAGTATTCCATACATATGAACGATTTTCCCGTGGGAGTCTGGGGTTGTCGGGAGCGAAAACGCAACCATTCAAAGTATGGCTCGAGAACTGGGAGGTCACAGAAGTTAAAGGGGGGGATTGGTTGTTGAAAGCGCGGCATCAGAAAATTGATATACAATTAACGCTGACACGTTTGAAACCAGTGATTTTAAATGGACAAGATGGCCTGAGTCAAAAAGGTCCGAAAAAAGGGGATGCTTCCTATTACTATTCTAATACACGCATCCGGTCTGAAGGACACATCGGCATTGCAGATGAAACGTATTCAGTGTCAGGATATAGCTGGCTGGATCGGGAATGGAGTACAAGTGTCTTAAGCCGAAATCAGATCGGGTGGGATTGGTTTTCGATTCAGCTGGATGACTGGCGAGAGCTGATGTTTTTTCAAATTAGAACAAAGGATGGCGGTATCAGTGATTTTTCATCCGGCTCCTACATTGATAAGGATGGTCATCGTTTTCATCTCAAAAAAAGTGATCTGAAGATCACGGTCATGGATTACTGGCGCAGTCCTCTCACAAATAAAAAATATCCTTCTGCCTGGAACGTGAAACTACCAGCGCAAAAAATGGAATTTTTAATTGAACCACTTATGAAAAACCAGGAACATCATCATAGTTTCGCGTATTGGGAAGGTGCTGTGCGAGTCAGCGCAAAGGGAATTTCAGGGAAAGGATATGTGGAACTGACAGGGTACGCTCAATGAACATAAGACTGAAAAACGGATATCATTAATCAAATGACACAGCCTCCCAATTTCCATTCATTGGCGGGAACATTTACTAAACAATATTGTGAATCCAGACATGAAAAATTTTTCTCTTTTGATAAAACCTGCATCTGCAGATTGCAATCTTAATTGCACATACTGCTTTTATCTTGAAAAATGCGAACTGTATCGTGAATCAGCCAAACACAGGATGAGTGATGGGGTATTGGAACGGGTTATTGAAAGCTACTTAAAAACTGATCAGTCAGTGTATTCTTTTGGCTGGCAAGGCGGCGAACCTACTTTAATGGGGCTCCCTTTCTTCGAAAAAGTGGTAGCCTTGCAAATGAAGCATGGTAAAAAAGGTGCGAGTGTTGCGAATGGTTTACAGACGAATGCCACCTTAATTAACCCGGAATTTGCAAATCATCTGGCTCAATATAATTTTTTACTCGGCTGCAGTTTAGATGGACCTGCAAAGCTACATGATACATATCGTACAAATCTTATTGGTAATCCAACACATTCGAATGTGATCCAGGGGATCGAATATTTAAAAAGTGCAGGCGTTTCCTACAATATTTTGGTATTGGTCAGTCGTGCCAACGTTAAACACGCTGAAGCGTTATATCAGTATTTAGTTAGTGAGGGGCACTACTATCACCAATACATACCTTGCGTGGAGTTCGATAAAGCAGGAAATCCGTTACCATTTTCTATCACAGGAGAGGAATGGGGCCAATTTCTATGTGAAATTTTTGATGTGTGGTATCAAAAAGATACCCGCTTGGTATCTATCAGGCATTTTGACGCTCTCCTTTCTAAAATATTGGATGGCGTTGATAATATCTGTACACTAGGTCGTAATTGCTGCCAGTATTTTGTGGTTGAGTACAATGGTGATATCTATCCCTGTGACTTTTTCGTTGATCCACAGCTGAAACTTGGCAACATTATGACCACCAACTGGCTTGAGCTAATCAATTCAAATGTGTATCGAGAATTTGGTTCCAGAAAAAGGGTTTGGAATCAATCTTGTGATCAATGTGACAGCCTTGATCTATGTAGCGGGGATTGTTTAAAACACCGTATGTATGCAGGTAATACGGCTGAAAATCTGAGTTATTTGTGTGCTGGCTGGAAACAGTTTATTAACCATTCCAGGTCACGTTTAAACTTATTGGCCAAAACAATCGAAGATGAGCGAAATCGTGATTTAGACCCGCCAGAAACAGATCAAAATAGAAAGATCCATGGAAAACGAGTCGGACGAAATCAGCTATGCCCGTGCGGAAGTGGTCTTAAATATAAAAAGTGTTGTGGTAAATAGCAATAGTCACTGTCATTGGTTCCATGCCAACACAACACAAACATTTGGAAATTCCTGCAGACACTCACAACTGCTTTCATCATCTTCAAAACCCAGTAGATTCAAATTTAACAGGCTGATAAAATTTTGCTTTTCGGTTACTGGAGATGGATAATCCAAATTGTGACGAACTCCATTGCGAACGTCTATTATTTTAGCTGGCTGACCGTTTACTGCGGCATTTGAAAGAAGAAACAGAACAAAAAATCTGAGAGCAGGGTTTATTTTAAGTGCTAATCAGAGCTAATTTCTGTTTTTTCTAGAATCCAGTCACAAAGCGCGTCAAGCTCCTCAAAGTCAAAAACAGTGATAGGCACCCCAAGGTCAGAATCACTGACAATAGCCTGAATGTCGTATTCAGGATCCCTAAATAGAGGCTTTTTGCCAGTAGATTCTCTATACACTTCAATTTTCAACCCGGCTTCATTTTTAAACCCCTCCGAAATAACGAGATCAAATTCGCTGAACCAGCGATCAACTGATTCTGATAACGATTGCGCGGGGGGGTGGTCTGTGTAAAGTACCAGTTGATTTTGAGAATGCAACACCACTTGCTCGCTGCCGGCCTGTCGATGCCGCCATGAATCTTTTCCCACTTTATCAAATTCAGCGTTATGATGAGTGTGTTTTATCGTACCGATTTTAAGATTTCGACTACGGAGAACCGGAATCAGGCGGGTAATGAGAGTGGTTTTTCCAGAATTAGACCGACCGACAAAGGATACATATTTGACTTTCATTTTAGTTATCGGCCATTTGTGCACGTTGCTCGTCTTTTGCAAATTTCTTCATTTTATCTTCGTACTCAACCATTTTGTTCCAGCGGGTCAGTAAATCCTGCATTTCGATTTTTCTTTTTAAGGATTTATAGACTGATGCCAGTAGGACAAAGACATCTTTATCCAACTTCATACGAAAGGCCGTTTCCAGGATTTCAATCCCTTGTTTATAGTTTTTACGCTTGATGTGAAGCCGACCTAGTTTTATGTGCTCCTTACGTTCCTTTTCAGTTTCGATTTAACGCTCTTTTTTTAGGATCTCCTCATACTCTTGATTAAGGGCCTCAACCCTGGCAGCGTTGTTCATGACCTTGTAAACAGAAGCAGTTTGTTTAATCGTTTCTGCAGGACGAAGGATGCGAAGCGCTTTTTCGTACATAGAGACTGATGCTTGAAATTTGGATTGGTGAAAGAAGCTCTCAGCACGCGCACAAAAGATGTCATGCAACTCCTTCAACCGTTGGTTTGCAAATTGAGACGCGGGGTCTAATTTCAGCATCTCTCTGTAGGCTTTGGTTGCCTCATCATACTTCTTAAGATTGACATAAACTTCGCCTATTTTCGCCCAGATATCTGCATTTTGGATTTCAGAAACGGCGACGTTATATAGTTTGAGCGCTTTCTTATAGCTTCCGTCTGTCGCACTTTGATCTGCAATTTCCAATAGATCGGACAAATTGTAAAGACCATCGGATTTCTCGAGGAGTTCAGCTCCAATTGCGAGGTATTTCGTCGCTAGCAGTCGATTACCGATGTTTTTGTACATGAAGCCCAGGTTAATATTAAAAAAACGGTTGTACTGTTCTTCACCCAACTCATCGACAAAAAACTTAATAGCATCCTTTGTATGGCCTGCGGTAGCCATCGTGATCGCGATCAGCATATCGAGATATTTAAACTCCTTGCCTGAATCTCTGACATCATGAAATACCTTCAACGCCATGTCGGTTTTTTTGAGGTTGAGCAAGTATATACCGAAGTTATACATATTTCTTAACTGGTCCTGCTTTTCATCTTCAGTCATTTCTTCGGATGTTTTAGACCCGAGTAGCTCTGAATATAGATTATCGTAATCTTCTTTTGATGTCTGGTTCTCTTTTCGTCGAAGTTTCTCCAGTTGGATGCCCAAGACTTTGGCTTCTTGATAGCCACCGCTTGATTCTTTATGATTAATCTGCTGTTCAAGATTGTGTACTTGTAGTTCAAAGTTGCTGTTTGAGGTATCCTGTAAGGTTTTCTCGATTCTATTCCCGAAATCAGGGTTTTCCGCATATTCTGGAAGCACATAGTCTTTTAAACCGGCAAATACTTTAAATGACTTCTTAATATCACCATCATATTTTTCAACCTTTCCCATGCTGGCGGCAAGATTGTAAAAGGCAAGTGAATAGTTCCGATTGATCTTTAATGCATGGCGGTAGAGATTATTGGCCTGTTTATGGTTTTTTTGTTTGCGGGCACAATTACCAACAAGGTTGACCAGTTCATAATCGCTTGGCTTAATTTTTATCAATATTAAGCCAATCGATAATGCAGCCTCATGATCACGCATTTCCAAATAGTGCTTAAACTCTTTATCCAGCCTTACTAAAGCCGTTTTAGGGTCCAACTGATAAGCATTTTGAAATTCAATCATGGCCTGCTTATACAGTTTGCCATTCAACTGCGATATACCCTTGGCTAAGAGCTCTTCAGCTTTTTGAATAACTTTTTGTTCCCTGTTTTTCTTAAATGATTTTAGCATTAATAGCGACCTTGAATATGACCCCTGTACGCTTGTGCCTGCTTATATTGTCAAATGGCTCATTCTACTGACGAATATTTTCGCTATGAATGAGCAATAAGTGTGCTAAGAACAGGATCAAGGTGTATTCAATTCATTAATAATTAGAAGGTAAAGCTCAAATTTCCATCAAAAGCAATATTAATTTTGACTTCGTATTAATAAACGGTTGAAAAGTTTTTTTTTTTGAAAGAATGATCTCTTCGTTTTTTTCTTTCATCAGCGATTTGCTTAAGCAGTAATTCTAAATACCTCAATGTTAACAATTTATTATGGTCGAACGAACTGTGGTTCCCCTCTTATTACACAAGCATAACGTTTTTATATTAAAATTGGTACCAAAAATTTTCAAAAAGCACTTAGGATATAAGAATACACCCGATTTATCAGTGGAACATTCTTGACATGGAACTCATTGAAGACGTAAATTGACTTTAGGGTTTATAAATAGCTTTATTTGGCGAGTTTAGATCAGTTCAGCCTGATTTGAGAGGGATGTACATAACACGCTCTGGAAAGTTTTGTTCTACAATTACAATATTATGACAGAATTGGATTTATCAAGATAAGTATTAAAGACCATCCACTACTGCTTATAGCTCATGATAATCATATTTGATCGGCGTTGGTATCTTTCGGCTGCTTGAGTACACTTTTTAAGTCACGAAATTTAAGGAGAAAAATGTCTAAAGAGTTCATATTTACATCGGAATCAGTTACTGAAGGACATCCAGACAAGATGGCGGATCAAATATCGGATGCCATTTTGGATAGCATGCTGAAAGAGGACCCCTCAAGTCGTGTTGCTTGTGAGACTATGATTACGACAGGGCTGGTGGTGATAGCCGGGGAAATCACTTCAAAATCCAACGTCGATTTTCAGAAGGTCGTCAGGGATACCATACTGGGTATTGGCTATGATGATTCGAAAAAAGGTTTCGACTGTCAAACCTGTTCTGTCATGGTGGCTCTCGATAAACAATCTCCTGATATTGCACAGGGTGTTAATACAGGTGAGGGAAAATTCAAGGAACAAGGTGCCGGTGATCAAGGGTTGATGTTCGGATACGCAACAAATGAAACACCGGAACTCATGCCCATGCCAATCTCTTTTGCACACAAATTAACAGAAACACTGGCGGAAAAAAGAAAAAGTGGTGAACTAGCGTACTTGAGACCGGATGGAAAAAGCCAGGTGTCAGTCCTGTATAAAGATGGTAAGCCCGTTAAAGTGACAGCAGTTGTGCTGAGTAGTCAACACGATGAGGGGGTCAGCCATGGTCAGATCGAAAGAGACTTAATCGAAAAAGTTGGAAAAGCAGTTATTCCGGCTGAAATGATCGATGAAAACACCCGTTGGTTAATTAACCCAACGGGTCGATTTGTAATCGGTGGCCCTATGGGTGATTGCGGATTGACTGGCCGTAAGATTATTGTTGATACATACGGTGGTATGGGACGTCACGGTGGTGGGGCCTTTTCCGGCAAAGATCCTTCAAAAGTAGATAGATCTGCCGCCTATGCTGCACGTTATGTTGCCAAGAATATCGTTAAAGCGGAAATTGCGGAAGAGTGTGAAGTACAGATTGCCTATGCCATCGGCTTCCCAGAACCTGTCTCAATTAATATCAATACATTTGGTACCTGCAAAGTGGAAGAAACGGTGCTCGAAAAAGTTGTGCGGGAACTTTTTCCGCTGACGCCGGCCTGGATTATCGAAACCCTTGACTTGAAACGACCTATTTTTCAGCAAACAGCTGCCTATGGTCATTTCGGGCGTGAATTGCCTGATTTTACATGGGAAAGGACAGATCGAGTGGATGATCTTAAAAAAGCACTGGGGCTATAACCACGGATATTAGGCTGCGACCAATGCTTGAGCAAAGAGTTCAGATTATCAATAAATTAGGTCTTCATGTGAGAGCCGCTACAAAGTTGGTGCAAACAGCATCGGAATATGAGGCTGAGATTACAATCAGTTGTAATGATCAAGATGCCGATGCAAAATCCATCATGGATGTACTGATGCTGGCGGCCATCTACGAAACTTTTGTAGATATTAGAATTTCAGGCGAAACCGAAGCATATGAGCAAACAGCCTTGTCGGCTCTGGTGTCTTTAATTAACCAACGTTTTGGTGAGAATGAATAGTGATGAGCGAGTAAACAAACAGTCATATATTACCATTAATGGAGAGACCGCGCTCTATGGGGTAATTGGCAATCCGGTAAAACACTCTTTTTCGCCAAAGATGCACAGCCTGGCCTTTCAGGAATGCGGCATCAATGCGGTTTATCTCCCCTTCCTCATTCAAGAAATACAGCTGCCTCAGCTGTTGGACGCCTTTACCGTCTCTGGTGTTCAGGGTTTTAATATTACCATTCCCTTCAAAGAGAAAATCGTTCCCTATTTAGATTTGTTATCTGAAGAAGCGGCAATGCTGCAATCGGTCAATACGGTTATCCAAACAGCAGAGGGCTGGAAAGGATACAGTACTGATGGAAATGGCTTTATTCGTTCGCTGACAGTAGCTGATATCTCTATCAAAGGGAAAAGGGTTTTGTTAGCCGGAGCAGGTGGTGCCGCCAGAGCCATAGCAGTTTCTCTGGCCTTGGCGGGTGTATCTGAGTTGGTGATCGTTAATAGAACCCCAAAAAAAGCGGATAACCTAGCCGAACTTCTGAGAAGTACCTTTCCGAACCTGCGCATCAGTACGATCTTACCAACCGATCTTCGATCGGATATCGTGATCAATACCACATCTGTTGGGATGCATGATAACGGTTGTCCTCTGCCGGATACGGTGCTCAATCACTGTAGGCAGGTTGTCGATATCATTTATAATCAACCTGTGACACCCCTTCTGAAAAAAGCGGCGGAAAGATCCATTCCCTATATGAATGGGATTGATATGCTTTTGTATCAGGGAATTGAAGCATTTGAAATCTGGACGGGTCAAAAAGCGCCTGTTGAGACTATGAGGCAGAGTTTGATTGATTCCGTCTATTCCAGCACAGCGATAGGTCACATTCAAAAGAAAGGCTCGTGAATATTTAATCATTAGCAAAGGGATCAAATGTTGAAAAAGTTGTTTAAGCTGTCGGGGTTTAAAATTTCCGTTACGATTACGCTGATTTTTGTGATTGTCTACGGTCATAATTTCCTGGGGTATGGCTCTGGAAGCTTTCTGGACATGCTTGATAAACAGGTGATCGACTTTGCAATGCGAAGCCGTGGCAATACCCTGCAAAATGACAAAGTCGCCATCGTTGCTATTGACACCAAAGCGATTGATCATTTTGGACAATGGCCCTGGAAACGGAATGTGATGGCTAGACTGCTACGGGAACTGGAGTCTTACTACGAGATTAAAGTTATCGGGTATGATGTGCTTTTTTCTGAAGCAGACGCCAACGATATCTCTTCCCAGTATGCCCTTGACCGGTTTTATAAACTTGCAGCGGGTGAAAATAAAAATAATCCTGACATCATTAGCGGCTTGAGAAGAATTCGGGCGAAAATTTCATCGGAAGTCAATAATGATTCGAAATTTGGCGCTGAACTGAGCAAATGGAATAATGTGGTTCTGGGCTATTTCTTTTTTCTGACTGCCAGCCTTGAACAAATCAAACATTTATCAGTGGAACAACTTGATGAGGCCGCATCGCGTATTGAAAATTCAGAAATTACAATTATACAGGGTGCAGAGTACCTGGATAGTATTCCTCTCATTGAGGGGCAGGCCGCAGAAGCCAATATCCATCAACTCAATTCCAGATCAGCCCTGAATGGATATTTCAACGTCGCTCCCGATCTTGAAGACGGCACCATTCGCAGAATCCCCATGGTCATTAAGTACAGGGATATGTATTTTCCATCATTAGATTTGCAGATGATCAGAAGATATTATGGGAATGAGCCTATTCGAATGGTTGTTCACGAAGGGGGAATAGATGGTTTTTTTCTGGGGAAAAAATGGGTACAAACCGCCAGTGACGGTACAGTTATGATCAATTACCGAGGTCCGGCCAATACCTTTCCCCACTATTCTGTATATGACGTGATCAATCATAATATCGATAAGGAAAAACTCAAAAACAAAATTGTGATTCTGGGAGCCACCGAAACAGGCATATATGATCTACGAACCACTCCTTTCGGAACCGCTTTTCCAGGTGTCGAAGTTCATGCCAATCTGATTGATAATATTCTCAGTGATGATTATTTGTATCAATCAGATTTTATGCACTTCTTATCATTTCTATTGATCCTCTTTTCCGGTCTGATCATTGGCTTGATCCTTACTAAACTCAGGGCCTTACAAGGATTAATCTTTTCGCTGCTTTATCTGGTTGGTTATTTTACAGGAAATCTGTGGCTACTCTTTAATGAGAGAACCTGGACGAGCTTTGTTTATGTTCTTGGTGTGATACTGGTGAATTGGTTTGCCATCGTCCTTTTCAAGTTTTTTGGCGAAGAGAAAGACAAACGGTTTATTAAAGGGGCATTTCAGCAATATTTATCACCTAAAGTGATTGAACAGCTGGTGGATGATCCCGGTCTGTTGGAATTGGGAGGAGAAAAAAGAGAAATCACTGCGTTTTTCTCCGATGTACAGGGCTTTTCAACAATATCTGAGTCACTCTCTCCAGAAGAGCTCGTTGAATTGCTAAATGAGTACCTCACTGCGATGACCGATATTGTGATGAAATATGATGGTACGGTTGATAAATTCGAGGGTGATGCGGTGATTGCTTTTTTTGGTGCTCCCATAACCTATGATGATCACGCAGCCAGAGCGTGCATGGCTTCACTGGAAATGCAGCAAAAATTGATTGAAATGCGGGCGAATTGGAAGAAACATGGAAAACACCAGTTGTATGTCAGAATTGGATTAAATACAGGCTTGATGGTGGTGGGAAATATGGGATCAGCCTACCGTATGGATTATACGATGATGGGAGACGGTGTGAATCTGGCTGCACGACTTGAGGGTGTCAATAAACAATATGGAACGTTTACGATGATCAGTGAATTTACTTATGAAGCCGCGAAAGAGCATATTGAAGTCAGAGAGCTCGATATGATCCGGGTTGTGGGTAAAAACGAACCGGTTCGAATCTACGAAGTCATGGGTAAAAAAGGTGATGTGGATACGGAACAATTGAAAGCCGCTAGATATTTTTCCAAAGGGCTACAGTTATATCGGAGTCAAAAATGGGTTGAGGCGGCAAAGTACTTTGCTCACTCCAATAAAATGTTTAAAAAAGATACTGCTTCTCAAGTGTTTTTTGAACGATGCAAAAGTTTTGAAAAAAATAGCCCTGGAAAGAACTGGGATGGTGTCTACCAAATGGCAACAAAATAATCTGTCGACAAATTTTTCTGATATTGCATCACCGTTATAGGGCTCTTCAACAGGTGTGAATTCGTCGTTTAAATTTCAATTTAATTAGTTGAAAATGTGGATTATTAGAAGATATATCTTAAGGGAATTCATCGCTTATTTCTTATCCTGCCTGCTCTCCCTTATCTTTATTGCTGTGGTGTTTGCAGCCTTGGCAGAGCTGAAAACGCTGGACAGAGTAGATGGTCAAAGGCTGTTTTTAGAAGCGATTTTATCGGGCATCCCACTGCTGATCGAGATAATTACGCCCATTTCTGTTTTGCTGGCAACCATTCTAACATTTATTTCTTTGAGTAAGTCGTCCGAAGTGATTGCCATGATGGCTGCCGGGATAAGTCTTACGAAGATGATCTTCCCCGTTTTCGCAGCCGGTTGTTTTATAGGACTGTTGGGTTATCTGAATCAAAGTTATCTCGCGCCACTTTGGGGGGCAGATGAAAGGACCAGTATGGTTGACTCGACACCGGTGAATAACTCGTGGCAGTTTTATCAAGGACGACTTTTTTATTTTACGGGATTGACTGCAAAAAACAGGCGTGTGGATAGTAGTCGCATATTTGAATTTGATGACCATTATCAAGTTAATAAAGTCAAGATATACAAACAGTTAGAATTAGAAAATGAGTTCTGGCGCATAGAAAATGGAAGGGAAGTGGAGATATTTGAAAACAGACCGAATACCAATCAATTCTCCGATATCACTTTACAGAAAAATACGTTTCCGTTTGTATTTAAAAAGGAACTGAATCATCCGAAGTATGCGGGCTTTTCTGATATCATCACAGAGATCCATTTGAAACGCCAAGGTGCGGTCAATTATGAGGCGGACCTGTTTGCGCTTTACCAGAAAATTGCTGCCATTATGTCGATATTTGTCATGATACTGCTGGCTCTGCCCTTTTCCCTTGGTTCCGGAAGAAAATCCAATGTCCGCATAGGAATTGTGTTTTCGATTATTTTAGGATTTTGTTTCTGGTTGATTGACCAGATATTTTTCTCATTTAACAGTGCAGGCTTAATGTCAGCTGAATTTGCAGCGTTCGGCGCAAATTTCCTGTTTGCGATGTTGGCATTATCTCTCATCTATCTGCAGCGGGTTTGAGCGCTCTGCCGTGACAATGTCTGCCAATCGGTAGATTATGCGGTCCAATCCTTTTCTGGTAACACTTGAAATCGGATAGATTTCCTCACCCTTGCTCTTAAAGGTGTCGATGATTTCCTGAATGTTTAAATCCTGTTGAATTGCGTCGATTTTGGTGAGGAGGACGATGCGTTTCTTTTCTAATAAATCAGGTGAGAACTGAGAAAGTTCATTTAGAAGGATCGAGAAATTTTCCAGGGGATCTGTTTTAACAAACTCTGAGCTATCCACCAGGAAGGCCAGAACTGATGTCCGTTTGATATGCTTCAAAAAACGGAACCCCAACCCGGTGCCTTGATGTGCATCTTCAATAATTCCAGGAATATCTGCAACTACAAACGATCGGTAATCATTAACTTTGACTACACCTAAATTGGGGACGAGAGTAGTAAATGGGTAATCGGCGATCTTGGGACGGGCATTTGAAATTGAAGAGATTAGTGTTGATTTGCCGGCATTGGGAAAGCCAACCAGACCGACATCTGCAATTAGTTTCAGCTCAAGTCGTACGCAAATTTCTGCCCCGGGTTCCCCTGGTTGGGCATAGCGGGGTGCGCGGTTGGTCGCGGATTTAAAATGCACATTTCCGAGCCCCCCACGCCCGCCTTTTAGCACAAGATGAGTGTCTTCTTCTAAGATCTCATGATGGATTTCATCCGTTTCATCATTAATAATAAGGGTTCCTAACGGGACCTTGATAATTTTATCTGAGCCGGCTTTGCCTGTCTTTTGATCTCCCATGCCCGCAATACCGTTTCCCGCACGTTGATGGGGATGTAACCGGAGATCGAACAGGCTGGTCAGGTTTGCATCTCCTTTAAAATATACATCACCACCCCGACCACCGTCACCGCCATTTGGTCCACCGAATTCAATAAACTTTTCTCTACGCATGGACGCACAGCCTGCACCGCCCTTTCCTGATTGAATATAAATCTTCGCGGTATCAATAAACTTCAAAATTATTTCTCACTTAGTAGTATTTTGGATGGGTGTTTGTTGGTTAATAAAAATTATACAAACAGATTTCTAGTAACCTGCCATCACATTAATTCTTCGTCAGCAAAACTGAAATAAGATTCTTGTGCAATGATAACATGATCGAGAACATTGATTCCAACAATATTGCCCACCTCTATCAATCGTTTTGTTATATCAATATCTTGACTGGATGGCTGGGGGTCTCCACTGGGATGATTATGGATCAGAATGACCGCGGCTGCCCGTAACTGGATGGCCGGGGCGAAGACTTCTCTTGGATGAACGAGACTTTGGTTAAGTGTCCCTCTGGTAATTAATCTAATCAGGATTTTGCGATACTTGTTATCTAATATCAACGTGTAAAAGGCCTCTTGTTTTTGCTTTGCGAGATCAAGCCTCAACTCATTGAATATAACCTCGCTTTTATTAAAAATAACACCCTCAGTGACCGTTTTTCTATATTTATATCTTTCGGCAATGGCATGTAATCCCTTGAGGAAAAGGAAAAAATCCTCATCATCAGATCCAGTAGGAATTTCAGTCGCAAATGTTTGAGATAATTCTGGGAAGTTCTCAATGAGTTCTTTCTGTACAAGGGATTCTGTCCATCGCTCCCCGGCAAGGTAGGATATCAGTTTTTGGGTCTCGACATTATTGATGTCATCCATCCTGATTAAATTCTCAAGGTTAAGATTTGTATCTGATTTAATCTTTGCCTGGTGGAAGCTACATTCAATGTTCAATGGGCATTCAAAACAGGCAGCCGGATCTTTACAAAATAAGGGTATACCAGGTAATGCCCGAGGTCCGAAAATCCGTTCTAAAGTGAAATCCAGTGCGAATTGCTGCTTTGGCTCTGTCGAAAATTCTTTGAGAAGTGCCCACCAATCAAATAACACATTTTTTGAAGAGGAGTTACCAGAGAATTTTTTCCAAGCGTTTTGAGAAGAATAGGAAGATGGATACCAGTACCCACAATTGGATAAAAAGGCTGTGGTTATCCATTCGTTTTCGAATCCCGTACGCCTTTGAAGTTTATTTATAGTACCCAAACGATCATTCTGAATCTGAAAATGCCATGAACCATCGGTCCATCGATCCAATTGATGGTGGAATTCCTGAATTCGGTTCTGAATAATAGATTGATCAGTATCAGGCAGATTTATGAGAAAACTCTGTTCGATTAGATTTGTAAACCGCTGTTGTACTGAATATTGATTTAATTCTGTTAAATCAGCGGCGAGGGATTCAAGAAGGTGCGGATGAAGCGAAATAAAAGATTGATAGTTTTTCGGAAGCAGCGATTTTAGAAAGTGAGTCCAAAGTGTCTTATTGTCCGGATTATTTTCCGGTTTATTTAAGAATGGATGACATACAGAATTGATTATTGCCAGGTAATTCTCCTGCTGAAGCCACTCCATCAAAGTCGTGTAAAAATCTTCAAACATCAGCTTAACCTAATGGAATAATTTTCGTATTTATGAAAACCGATCAACCCCCATTCCTTTGTGTTCTGATACAGGCATCCTTTTTCGGGTCTCATGCAGTTTTGTCAAACTGATTTCTCCAATAAAAATATCTTCCCCATCATCAGCCTGAGCGAGGATCTCTCAGAGCAACTTTCGACATCGTAAAATCTGCAATGACGTAAGATAATTTGTTTTAAATTAATTGGACCGGGTCTTCGATTCAAGCTCTTCCAAACGAAATGATGCTTTGATTCGCAATGGATTCTGTTGGTCCAGTTTGCTTAATTCGCGGAACAGATCTAAAGCCCCATTAATATCACCGGTCCTCTCCAATGAGATGCCTAACCACCATTTGGCATCATTCTTTCGTTTTGATTCAGGATATTGTTCGAGCAATTCAAAAAAATGCAGGGAAGATGTTTGATATTGCCCAGTCAGGAAATGAATATAAGCAATGAAAAACATAGCATCATCTATCAACTCAGAATCAGGAAAATTCTTGCGAAAGTCTTCAAATCCTAACAGAGCGATTTTGAAATTCTTTTTTTTGTATTGTTGAAACACCTTATTAAAGGCGGTTTTTTCCTGAGGTGAGATTGATGTTGATGTTGATGTATTGATACTGCTGTTAAAGAATTTTTGCAGTTCTTCAAGCGCAAGGATTTGATCACCTGTCCTTTTTAGGAGTTGTTGAATACGGATGCTGTTTCTACGGATCGCCATCTGAGCTTTTTCATTGTCATTAGTTATGACAGAGGCATCTCTTTTTATAGTTTCAAGCTCAGCTATAAAGAAGCGCTGAGATTTTCTAAAATTATTGATTTCCTGCCGCACTTTGTCGAGTAAGCGGGACGTTTCAGCTCTCAGATCAGCAAGAGATTTTAGCTTTTCCCGCTCCAGGGCAACTATCCGTTGTTCCAGAATGGATAGTTTATCATTTTTTTGTCCATTTGCCGGCAATTGGGCACAGGAAAACAGTAATGAACATATTATCAGTGTAATGGCTAACGATTTGAAGGGTGGCATTTTTTGTCTTTTCAAGGTTTTTATTCTTATCATGATATTCAAAGCCGAATTTGTTATTTCTTCCACTGAAAATGCTGCGTCCAAGTCGGGTTAAACTCATTGATCCCAGGACCTGAATTTGTGAGACGCCTTCTAAATGTCCCATCAGCCCGGATCAAAAATAGCTTATGATCAAATCCCACTTTGGCAATAAATAAAATCTGTCTTCCATTGGGTGACCAGATGGGCTGTTCAGATGATACACTGTTATGGGTCAGTTGCTGGACATATTGCCCCTCTTTATCCATCAGGAAGAGCTGAAATTTTTTATCCTTTATTCCAGCAAAAACGATATTTGCACCGTCATTACTCCAGCTGGGTTCTACGTTGTAAGAACCCTCGAAAGTCATTCTGAATGTGTCATTATTAACAAGATCCCGTTGATATATTTGAACCGTTCCAGATCTATTGGATACAAACAGCAGTCGCTGGTTGTCGGGGGACCATCTTGGATTTGATTCAGAGGAGGAACGGGTGGTCATCTGTTCCAGGATGTTGCCTTTCAGATTGATTCTGAATAAGTCTGTGTTGCCTCTTTTTACCGAAGTAATAATTAGTTCGTTCCCGTTTTTCCCCCAGGTTCCCCCACTGAGTTTTCCCATCTCTTCAAAAAGGGTTTGAACCTTTCCATCCTGGATGTTAATTGTTTTTAAGCGGCTTCCCCGCCGGCCCAAAGAAGTAAAAAGAATTGAACGGCCATCGGGATTCCACCGAGGTAGAATGTTAAATTTTCCGTCGTTCAGAATTACTTGTGATTTTCCACCAAACGTATCCGTCATGACAAGCTTGTAATGACCATTATCCTCTTTATCAAAGTTTTTGATGTTATCCTTGCGCACGTATACAATCGCACTTCTCAAAATACTTTTTTCGCCGGTTAACTGTAAAATAATCTCTTCAACCAATTCAAGGATGGTCGCTTCGACCCGATCTCTATCTGCAATTGATTTGGATTCATCAAAGAGCAGGATGTCTTCCTGGGAAAAAATCCAAGCCCGGATTTCCTGGCCGGGGTTATACTTGATTTTTAGTTTCAAGTCGGCTTCATCAATATTATCAAGGATATCAAACATGCCAGACCAGAGCAGGTTTTTTCTAAGAATGGATATAAGCGGTTCTACCTGCTCCGACTCCACACCGGTTGGGTTTTCAACCTCTATCGTCAGCTGGAGCCTGCCATAGTTCAATCCAACAATATCAATAATATCTTTTTCATTATATTGGGTTTGTTCCTGAGAGTAGCCAGAAAATGATATAGCTATGAATATTAAAATAAAAACAAGGCGTAAGTACATAAATAGCTGACTGAAAGTTCTTTTGAAAAATTGGTGGTTCCGATCTAAGGGCATCATAATGTCAATTTGCCACTTTGTCAGGTGTAAATCTGAATATAGCGCGATAAGACTGAAGTTCTTTTTTAAAGGATTTCGGAAATTCAGGAAAGGGCGTTGATACACGAATAGCCCTTTCTGCTGCGGCATCTAGAATAGCCAAGCCCGTCCCTTTGATTGGCTGAATGGATATTAGATTACCCCGTGGACCAATATGAGCTGCAATCAGGATTTGGAACTTTTTGACAGATGTGTGAGGAACAATCCAATTGGCCGTGACCAGTTTTGCGAGGGAATTGCGATAAACCAGTAAATCCGATTTTTTCTGCCAGATGGCTGCAACCTTGCTCCTCGAAGAACCGGTTTTGTTCACGTCAGACTCAATTGCCGATGAGTCGGGGAGATACGGCTGATTAGATTCTGAAGCCCCGCTTCCGGAACCCGTTTTTTCAGAAACTGATGACGTTGTAATGGCAGGATCGGCTGGCTGGTGAATATCCGGTGGTTCGATTGCAGGTATGGTTGGTAAAACCGATCGTTCTGTCCGTTTGTTGCTCCGCAGAAATCCGTCCTGTTCATCAGTTTTAGAAACTGTCGCTTTGGGTGGCGTGATATATTTCTTTAAACTCGGCGCTTGAAAGGGTTCTGTTTCAGGAACCACCGTGTTTTTCTTATTTATTCCAGGGACAAGATTCAGCTTTTTTGAGAGAGATGCTGCTGAATGAGGTTTTGAAACCGTGGATTTTTGTGAGGATTTGTCACTTTTACTCAGAATGGCTGACGATTCAAAAAAGACAGAAGTCTGGAAAGACCGCTTATAGGATCTAGGTTGGTAAGATATGTAGACGAAGTAGATAAGCACTGACAGGTGCAGTGTCAGTGAAATGAGATAGGAGAATCGAGTCATGGAGATCTGTTTCATGGTTGCACCGATGAGCTTGATGTCAAGTTAGGGTTTTTTGTCCTCAACCAGCAAGCCTAGTCTGCTTATACCATTGTTTTTCAGCATAACCATCAACGACGTTATGTGACCAACAGTTGCTCGTTTGTCTGCTCGAATAAAAGCGGTATTTTGCGGATTGCGCTCTTTCCATTCAATGAGCTTTTGCAATAACTTATGGGTGGGATATCGACGACCTTCTATGTAGTATCTTCCATTTCGGTTCACAGAGATTATCAGTTTCCTGGCATCCTTTACCGTCGAAGAACGAAGATTTTCCTGGGGCAGCTGAACATCGATCGCTTTTGTAAACAGTGGCGCAGTAATCATGAATACGACCAGGAGGACCAACAAAACATCCACAAAAGGTGTGACATTGATTTCGCTAATCGGCTGATAAATACCGCGGTCTTGACTAAGCATGGTTGCCTTCTCAGTTCTATTTGGATCCGAGTTTAATCTCTGGGAATTTATCTTCCTGGAGGATCAGTTCATCCTCTAGGGATTGATCAAACAAAGTTAACAGGTCTAATCCAAAACCTACCATTTTATTGCTGAGTGCTCGCACTTTTTCACGAAAAATATTATAGGCTATCAACGCAGGAATCGCTGTAAAAAGGCCAACGGCAGTCGCGACCAGAGCAGCCGAAATACCTGGGGCAACCACAGCGATACTGGATGCGCCTTGCGCAGCAATACTATAAAATGCATCAATAATACCAGTGACGGTCCCCAATAGTCCAATAAAAGGAGCAGAGCTGCTGATTGTTGCCAGCAGTCCCAGCTCTTTCTCAATCATGGCTTTTTCTGAAATGATTGCTTTTTCAATCCGTCGTTCAATTTTCTGGGTCAGTTGCCTTTTATTGAACCCATTTGTTCCGTCTTCGACAAGATTAACGTTTTTGAAAAATATTGCGTAGGCTTCCTTAAACAGACGGGCTGTGTATGTTTGAGTCTCTTGTTCTGCCAGCAACAACATATCAGACAGTTCATTGTTTATATCAACTCTGTTAAGGAATCTTTTTGCGCTCTTGGTCAGTGTGGAGAGATAGACCCACTTTCGGATAATGATTGCCCACGATAAGACAGACATCGCCAGTAGTACCAGAAAGACCAAAATCGACAAAAGGCCTCCCTGATAGATCATGGAAAAAAAGGATCCTTCAGTACTAATCTGTGCAACCACAGCTTCTGTATTCAAGTTAATAATCTCCTTGCTGAATTTACAATTGAGTATTCGTTATTCATCCATTCAATAGGCTACCATTTCAGGCTCTGCTGATACAAATCTGTTATTGGTAATTAATAGAAATGATTTCAACTTCAATTTCACCGCGGGGGACTTTTATCGTAACATCGTCCCCTTCTTCCTTCCCCAGCAGTGCTCTGGCAATCGGCGATTGAATTGAAATTTCCTTTGCTTCAATATTTGATTCCTCTTCGCCAACAATTTTCCAGGATACGGTTTCACCACTATTGATATCTTCATAGGTGACCGTCGCCCCGAAGCGAACCTGATCCGAATTTATTTGTGAAATATCAATTATTTCTGAATTTGCCACAAGATAATTGAGTTGTTGAATTCTGGTTTCGATAAAGCTCTGCCGTTCTTTTGCAGCATGGTATTCGGCATTCTCTTTCAAGTCCCCGTGTGCCCGCGCTTCTTCAATGTCGCTAATAATTTTGGAACGTTCATGCTTAATTAGATTTTTAAGCTCATCCTGAAGGTTCTGGAATCCTTTTTTCGTGATAGGTTTTCGGTCCATAAACTGTTATTCCGACTGGTATGGCTATATTTTGTTGTCTGAGTATTGAGTTCCGGTTCTGGAACATCCTTTTCAATTTTTAACTGATTTAGTGTTAAAAAGAAACCTAAACCACGATACAATCTCTGTGAAAATCAAAAATGGGATGAAAAAGGAGATTTTACGATGAGAAACTCATTCTTATAAGGCCGAGAAGTGGGATTTCTGAACTGTCAGCTTCTCTCCCCAACAATATAAAAATATTTTCCAAATCAAAATGTTACTCCCTTTAAATGGAAATAGTAGTTGTAAAATCTGAAATGCATTCGAAAAGGTAGGGTCTTGTGGGATCAAGTCATGAAGAGATCACTAATGTCGTCCATATTAAGCATTTGTTCCAGTGTGTCGGAAACTCCGACAATATTGTCAGCTAGTGCTTGTTTCTTCTTCTGTAACTCAACTATTTTTTCCTCGATACTGTTGCGGGTGATGAGTTTGTATACAAGCACACGATTTTTTTGACCGATACGATAGGCCCTGTCGGTCGCCTGTGCTTCAACCGCTGGATTCCACCACGGATCATAGTGGATGACGTAATCTGCTGCAGTGAGATTTATGCCGGTTCCTCCTGCCTTCAAGCTGATGAGGAAAATTGGGTAAGCGTCACTCTGTTGGAATTTAGCAACGAGCGCATCTCGGTTTTTACTGCTGCCATCCAGTTGCAGGAATGGAATATTGAGATTTTCCAAGTCTTCATGCATCAGATTTAACATCTTCACAAACTGGCTGAAAACCAGCACTCGATGCCCCTCGCCAATGATATCCGAAATTGTTTGAGTAAAAAGATTGAATTTTGCACTTGGTGGGGGAGAAGCCCCGGCTAGAGGACTGAGTCGTGGATCGCAGCAAATCTGCCTCAATTTCAGTAGTGCATCAAAAATCGCAATTTTGGCTCCCTTGATACCGCCGGCAGAAATTCTCTCCTTGACTTGTTGTCGTACGATTTCAAGAATTGAATTATATAGTTTCTTCTGATTGTCATTCATTTCACAGAACAGTGTCTGCTCTGTTTTTGGAGGTAGTTCTTTGGCAACATCCTGTTTTAACCGACGCAATATAAATGGCCTCGTCTGCCTTCTCAGGAGACCATGATCAGGTCGTTTTTTCTTGATTCCTTTTCTACCTTTGGGTTTAATATAATCGCGCTCGAACTCCTTCATACTCCCGAAAAAACCTGGCATAAGGAAATTAAATTGTGACCAAAGCTCCATGACAGAATTTTCAATCGGTGTTCCAGTAAGTGTCAACCGACGTTTCCCGTTCAACTTCATTACTGCCTGAGCCGTTTTCGAGCGAGCATTTTTAATATTCTGAGCTTCATCAAGAATAATGACTTGAAATTCAATTGAACGCAGCCAATCCAGGTCCCGTTGCAATAACCCATATGTCGTTATAATTAAGTCGGATTTGATGGCTTCATCGTAATGCTCCTTTCGTTTTTGTCCGTGCAGTAACACTGCTTTGAAGTGGGGGACAAATTTCTCCACTTCAGCCATCCAGTTAGTTACAACCGATGTTGGGGCAATCACGATGTTGGGCTTTTTGTATTTTTTCTTTTTGAGTATGGCTAAAAAGACAAGGGTCTGCAGGGTTTTCCCAAGTCCCATGTCATCTGCCAGAATGCCACCAAAACTGAATTCGTTAAGAAAGGAAAGCCAATTGACTCCATCTTTCTGATAATCTCTGAGTACGCCGTTAATTTCCTTGGGTATTCTTTGGTTTTTAATCCCTTTGAATGAATTTACTTTTTTAAGAATTTTGGACCACTCTTCGTCACTCTCTTTGGAAGTTGCGATTCCTTCCAACTCACTTAGCAGGCCAATCTGGAACTTATCGATCTTCAAAGATTTTTCTTTTTCTTCCTTTTCAGCTTCCGCCAAAACTTTTTCGATATTTGAGGCCTGATCACCATCACCATCATTTGAAGTTTTGATCAAGCGGTTCAAAATAGGTGCATACCGAGCAATCCAATCTGAGTTGATGACGGCAACGCCCTCTCCGGAAGAAAGTTCGATCGCTTTTTCATCGTTTTTCCACATAGAGACCAGCTTTTTTAAGTCAAACAATTCTCCATCAATGGTCATGGAGACATCGACATCAAACCAGTCAATTCCTGATTTAATACTTGTGGAAATCATGGGAACCAATTGTTTTGTCTTCCAACGACGTAGCTTAGTGGCACCAAGATAAATAAGCATTGAATGACTGTTCTGGCTGGGCAGAATATCCATGACAAAACGCATACTGTGATCTTCCCGCATAGAGTAGTCGCCATCCCCTTCCTCAATCCAGCCATGCTCAAGCATCTCTTCTTTCAGCTTCTTTTCCTGATTAAAATCTTTAGGAATTTTGTATTTCTTCTTATCCAGGGTTTGCTCGAACTCATCGACACTGATGTCGAAGGGATAGGGTAATTCCCCAATCCCTGTGACCATAACAGTATCCAAACGACCCATCAGAATACCCTTGACTTCCCAGATGGTCATTTTCCCTTTGAGTCTGTAGTTAAAAAGCGCAGACACCCTTAGTACACCCTGCGGGTCATGGATCTGAATATTTCGTTGTCGAAGATACGGTAGTGCTGCTGAGTAAAAATCACTAATTTCAGACTCTTCGACAATGACTCCGGAAACCGTATCATTAATTAATCGACCACTTAACATCGAGGCAACACGAACCAACTGGTCATCTTTGAGGATAAACGACGGTACCATACCGATGGCTTTTGGAGGGGTACCACTTTTATTAAAGAGAGGCTTGAATTTCTTTTTCTTATCAAACTGACCAATTTCTCCTTTCAGGAGGTACTGGTTTTCGTTATTGGGATTTCTGATCACTGTGATTCGAAAGTCCAAAGAATCGTCAGCGATCATGTGCGTATCCCGGTTAAAACTCAGAGCATAGGGATATTCTTCGGCCAGCATCAATAATTGTGAAGCACCATATCGTTCAACGTTATAGTAATCTTCAACTTTTTTGGAATGGTATACAGAATTGATGACTTGAAAAAGTTTGGCTGCTTTGGGCGTAGCAGATGGATTCTTTAGTTTCGAATCAGAACCATTATAGTTTTCTATGTCTATGGCAAGTCGATTTGTATTAAAGCGTTTTGTTTCATCATGCAGCACCAGGTAGGTGATATCCTTTTCTGCATTGAACAAATCGACCTTGGACTCGGGCATCGTTAACCAGTATTTCCAGTCCTTAACCTGTCGAGCCTTAAAGTTTGGGGGGTCCACTTTTTGCGGATCCAGGATATTGAGGTTTTTTTCAGGATACCAGGCCTGCCACTGCTCGTAAAAATAACACCATTCATCGTTTGGTATCAAAACACCTTTGAACGAGTCTCTGATCATTGGCGCGGGCAAGGGTGTCGGCAGGATTTCAAAATAACTGGAATCAAAAATGATGGATTTTGGTAGACCGTAGAGCATCAATCCTTTGGCAACAAACTCTTCTGTAATAATTGGTAATCGGTTTCCTCCCTCCTCATGCAAAAATATCCCGGCTAGAATTCGGTGATTCGACAGCACATGTACATTGATATCGAATTCCACTTTTTTAAATGAGTTGTGAATGGGCACCGTATTGGAGCCATAAAAAGTGAACGGGTGACCGAGCAACAAAAACATCAGCGCATGTGTGTCTCTGGAGGAAAGGATCAGTGGATTTGGAATCTCCGTACCTGTTTTTAAGTTATCGTTTTCATCGGTCAGGAGACGGTTTTCATCCAAAAAAGTTTTAATCACCCAACCGGGATTGTTATTGTTATCCAACAGCGATTTGGAGATTGATTTAATCGGCTTTTCATTTCCCCAACCTCGGATTCCATACCGTGCCCGATTGAACATCCAGATGAATTTTTCTTCTCTGTCTTTTGTGTAAATCTGCTGAAAGCGAATAATCGTGTGAATATCACCGACTTCAACCGGGATTGAATCGAAGCCATGCTCCTGTTTCCAATCCTTGAAAGAATATTGGGGGTAAAAATCGGCTGGCAGGATGTTTTTTCCCTTTGAAGGGGCGTCCAGTGGAAGAGAAAACTGATCGAAGCTGGCCTCTTCAAAGACAGGCTTACTTTTCGGCTTCTTCCACTTTAATTGTTGTTTTATAGGTACATCATAGAGAGCTTCAATTATCTCTTCGATGCTGTCACCTTTGTCATTTAGTAAATATAATGCCTGTCCCTCCCAGTCCTCGAATTCCGCGAGGAATTTGATGAACTCCCTGCTCAAGCTTTGGGATACATTTCTGGTCTTTTTCAAGACCTTGACGATTGGATGACTGGCGTTTAATCGACTCACGGTATGAATGACTAATTAAAGTGGTCTCATGCTAGATATACAACATTATCTAAGTGACGGATGCTTTTTTAGCAGTAGAAAGCTTGTCTTCAACTTTAACTCTCTTTTTTAACCTTTTGCAATAGTTTTTATTTGATTGAGAAGTGTAATAAATTAGATTGCCGTAAACGAATTAGGAGTATACATCATTCGATAAAAGGTAATAGATTATACAAACAGCAACAATATTGATTCCTATGACTCAACATCTATTTTTTTAATATGTTGGATTGATTTGAAAGAATAGTTCAGGTATACATTGACTTTGAACGAAGGCGCTTTCTACGATTGAAATGGAAATTGATGACTAAATTCATTTGGAAAGCAGACAAAGCGAAGAATGCTGGAAAACCAGTTTCCTTCTCTCTGATCAAAGCTACACTACAAAAATTCAAACAATTATTTTAAAATGCTTGAAAGAATAACGAAAGTTTTTTCAAATGATATTGCCATAGATTTGGGTACTGCGAATACATTGGTATTTTTATCCGGCCATGGGATCGTCATCAGGGAGCCATCGGTTGTCGCAGTACAAACTGATCCGAGAGGAGAAACAACGGTGTTGGCTGTCGGAGCCGAAGCAAAATCCATGTTGGGAAGAACACCTGGGACCATTCAAGCTATACGACCTATGAAAGACGGCGTGATCGCCAATTTTGACGTGACCGCTGAGATGATTCGACATTTTATTAAGAAGGTACAGAAAAGCAGTTCGTTGATTAAGTTCAGACCAAGAGTCATCGTTGGTGTTCCTTCAGGTATAACCCAGGTTGAGAAAAGGGCGGTGAAAGAATCAGCTGAATCAGCCGGAGCGCGGGAGGTTTATCTCGTGGAAGAGCCAATGGCTGCTGCGATTGGAGCCGGACTGCCCATTACAGAAGCCAATGGGAATATGATTATCGATATTGGCGGGGGAACCACAGAGGTTGCTGTGATCTCACTTGCTGGAGTAGTATATAGCAATTCTACGAGAGTGGGTGGTGATATTATGGATGATACGATTATCCAATATATCAAAAAGCGCTATAATTTATTAATTGGTGAACGAACAGCCGAACAGATCAAAATCAATATCGGATCTGCATATCCGACGGATGAAAATCTGACCATGGATGTAAAGGGAAGGGATCTTTTAACAGGGATTCCCAAAACGTTGATCTTAAGCAACGATGAGATCAGGGAATCTCTCTCTGATGTTTGTGATCAGATTGTGATGGTAACTAAAAATGCGCTTGAGGATACACCACCAGAATTGGCTGCAGATATCGTTGATAAAGGAATTGTATTGGCTGGCGGCGGCTCTCTGCTGAAAGGGATGGATATTTTACTAAGAGAACGGACTGGCTTGCCAATCATTTACGCCGAAGACCCACTTTCCTGTGTGGCCCAGGGAGTTGGTGAAATGCTGGATAACATCGGTTTACTTAAAAGTGTTCATATCCTTTAGCTTTATCAGAAATTCCTGATTGACCTTGAATATCAACGTAATGCGCTTAAATTAATTATCATAGTTAGAATCGAGAATAACAGAAATTTTAATGCTGGACTTCTTACAAAAAAACAGGCGTCGGATTTCTGTAATCTTTCTCATCGGCTTCTTTCTGGTTTTATTCATCGCTCAAGCAGATAGGTATCGAGCCGATAACTGGTTTTCAGCCGTTGTACAGAGTATTGCCTATCCTTTTCAAAGTGCATTTCACTTCACCGAGACCCGCGTCTCATCTGCCTGGCAGAGTTACATTTGGCTGATTAATACTCAGCAAGAGAACAAGGTACTTGTTGAAAGAGTCAATCGTCTCGAGGATATAGCCGCGAAAAGTCGCGAAATTCGCATCGCGTATAAAAGACTCTTTAACCTGCTTGAATTTAAGCAGAAAGACCCAAACAAAAAAGTGTTTGCAGAGGTCATTGTTGAAGTCGACAAAACCTTCTCCAAAATACTGATAATTAATAAAGGTTCTGAAGACGGTATCCTGCCCAATTTTGGTGTAGTTACACCTCTGGGAATCGTCGGTAAAATTCAGTCTGTTACTTCTGTGCAATCTGTTGTTCGGCTTATTACGGATGTCAGAACTCAGTTTCCGGTTCTGATACAGAGGACTCGTACCAAGGCGATGTTACAGGTAAAGGACGGTGAGCTCGTCATTAACAGAATTCCACGAAGGCTGGAATTATATATAAATGATCGTATCATTACTTCCGGTTTGGCCGGCATTTTCCCAAAAGGGCATACCGTAGGGAAGATCAAAAATATAGAAAAAATGGAATTTGGCCTCTTTCAAAGCGTGATCTTGTCTCCTGCGGTCGAATTGAATAAAATAGAGGAGGTGGCAGTGATTCTGAGGAGCATTGGCAACATTCATCAACCGTTGTTCACAGATAAAAATTGACGAAAATGGGAGCGATTTTTATTTGTTTTTTCTTTTGGGTCTCCGCAGTTCTTCTGGAAACGACTCTGGTTACAATCATTCCATGGTTCAAACCCAACCTCTTTTTTCTATTTTCATGTATCCTTTGTCTGCGATGGAGGGGGTTTGAAACGAATATCCTGGCAGCGTTTTTTGGGCTAACCGCCGACTGTTTTTCATCTATTCCATTTGGTATTTACGGGTTTTCCTTTTTTCTGATCTCATTTTTTATCCGCTGGTACGCATTAAAGATTTTTCAGAGTTCCTATCTCGTCGTTGCCGTTATTACCGCTGTTGTCACGTTACTGAATAATTTTATAGTATACTTCTTGCTGAACGTGTTTTTTGCTGAAGGTGATATCACAATTCGCTGGCTGTTAGATTTGGTCACGTATGAAATTATGCCAACCGCTATTCTGACAATTCCGGTTTTCCATCTGCTGCTTGTCATGGAAAACCGCTACAGAGTTCGACTTGCCGAGAGAAAGTTTTGAAAGAAGAGCCATTAACTCTTGAAGAGTTACAACTATTTAGTCGTAGAGACTTGATTATTCGATCAATTATCGGCATTCCCTTTGCGGGGATTATTTGGCGCCTTTGGAATCTGCAAATTCCAAACGGCGAGACCTATAGCAATCTATCTAAGGGAAATAGGATCAGACTGGTGTCAGAAGCGTCACCACGTGGGATTATTTATGACAGAAAATCGTCCATTATCGCAAAAAACATTCCATCATACACACTGTTGCTGGTGAGGGAAGATACAGACGATGTAAACCTGGTTCTTCGTAAAGTATCGCAAACACTTAAGATTCCTTTGTATCATCTGGAAAAAGCACTGCAAAATAGTAGAAAAAGAGCGAAATTTCATCCCATCCCACTGTACGAAAACCTGTCATTTCGTCAGATCGCACTGATCGGTACTTACCAGGAGGAATTTCCAGGCGTGTCCATCAAAGTAATACCAATACGGTATTACATTATGGAGAAAACAGCGGCTCATGTGTGCGGGTATATGAGTCAGATTACGAAATCACAACTTAAAATACTGGCGCTCAATAAAACCCAATCGGCCAAAAATGTCGGACAGGAAGGTGTTGAGGCTGTATATAATCAGCATCTTATTGGGACAGACGGGGGACGGCAAATTGAGGTTGATAATGCCGGTAGAGAGATTCGCGAGTTTCCAAATCCCATCGAACCCAAGCCCGGCAAGGATATCGTCCTTTCGATTGATAGTCGTTTGCAACAGAAAATAGAGCAGATTATGGGAGGTCAGAAAGGGGCTGTTGTCGTTATGAACCCTAAAAACGGTGAAGTTCTTTCACTGGTTAGCCTTCCAGCCTTTGATCCAAACGAGTTTTCACAGGGGATGAGTACAAAACGTTGGCGGGAGATGAAAAATGATGAATCCCACGTACTCAACAATAAAGCAATTCAAGGGGTTTACTCCCCAGGATCGACTTTTAAAATGGTAGTAGCGGCGGCGGCACTCGAAATGGGTATCATCGATGAACACACGATCCATAATTGTGAAGGACACGTCACCGTGGGTCGCAAACGGATACATTGCTGGAAACGTTCCGGTCATGGAAAGCTGAATATTGTCGAAGCTTTGGAAAATTCGTGCAATGTCTTCTTCTTTAAAATCGCTCTGGAAATCGGCATTGATAAGATAAAACAATACGCCAATCGTTTTGGGTTGGGCCTACCAACTGGAATAGATCTGCTCAATGAGAATTCAGGGAATATACCTGACAAACAATGGTATCTCAAACGGTTTAAAAAAGACTGGAAGCATGGCCAAACAGTTAATTCTTCCATCGGACAAGGCTTTGTATCTGTTACACCAATTCAGATGGTTCGATACGCAAGCGCCATTGCCAACTCTGGGTATAATGTCAAGCCACGCCTGGTTAAAAGCATCGTTACTAATCTAACCGGTTCTGAAGCTAAAAAAAACAAACAGAAAAAAAAGATCGAACATACCCTGGCAGTCAGGGAAAAAGTGGATATTAAGATCGAAACATTGGAACTGTTGCAGCAGGGGATGATTCAGAATGTGCAGGGTGACAATGGAACCGGCCGCGCAGCACAGTCGGACATTATCTCAATTGCCGGAAAAACAGGAACGACCCAGGTTGTCAGTTTTAAAACGCGTCACAAAATCCTGAAAGAGAAGGGAGAGGTAGATAAAAAATTTATGAATCACGCCTGGTTCATTGCTTATGCTCCCATTGAAGAACCACAAATCGCGACCGTAGTGATGCTGGAAAATGGAGAATCGGGTTCGAATGCAGCCCGTATGACAAAGAAAATTATGGAGTACTATTTTACCAAAATAGACCCACCATCACTATTTCGAATGGATCGTTACGAAACTTAATCATCGGTTGCAACCTCCTAAAACACATCACTTCTGTCGACAATAACAATCAAACATGGTCTTCAAGCAAAATCGTCAGTTAATCCTTGCATCTGGTTCTCCCAGAAGAAAACAATACCTGGAACGGTATAATTTGAAGTTTAGTATTTTGACGAAAAGTATTGATGAAACACCTCACAAAAGTGAAGAACCTGTCGCATATGCGAGGAGATTGGCAAAGGAAAAAGGGCTGGTTGTCGCCGAATCACTGAAGGACAATGAAATTGTGATTGCTGCGGATACAATAGTCGTGATCGATAACCGAATTCTAGGAAAACCGGAAAATGCCAATTCGGTTTTGCCAATGCTCCATAAACTGAACGGTAAAAGCCACCTCGTGATCACAGCCTATTTCGTCTACGATTGTAAAACTCGTCTGGAAATACTACGGCATGTGACCACCAAAGTAGTATTTAAAAATGTTTCAAATGATCTTCTAACTGTCTACGCAGCATCAAAAGAACCGCTGGATAAAGCAGGTGCTTATTCAATTCAAGGGATTGGGACATTTCTTGTTGAATCCATTGAGGGATCATATAACAATGTAGTCGGGCTTCCCATCGAATCTTTACTACAGGATCTGCTTGACAATCAGTTTTTAACAATTTGATTTAAAGCAACTTATTGTGTTGACTAGCTGGGTTTATAATCGTAAACCAACGAATACTTCATAGACTACAACAATTTAAAAAATCATGAGAAGAAATAATTTCCGTAAGTGCTGTTTCAATATCCATATAAAAAAACCAGTATTCATATCACTGCTGATCGTCTGGATTATGTGCCAACCTCTATTTGGGCAAACTACAGAATTTGTTCCAGAAAACATCAGTCTGGTATCAGTAGATGC
>Ga0075122_10000315_pt1 | contig 39715 bp, 31 predicted proteins | sample AntAceMetag02UKB_FD_69790 | JGI IMG/M metagenome (GOLD analysis project Ga0075122, IMG submission 69790) | Saline lake microbial communities from Ace Lake, Antarctica - Antarctic Ace Lake Metagenome 02UKB | ecosystem: Environmental > Aquatic > Non-marine Saline and Alkaline > Saline | place... | reverse complement strand
AGGCTGCCCCGCCGCAAAGCGACTCATGTATTCTGTATGGCAACCCGCGCAGGTCTCAGATTCGGTAACGTATTTTTGCCTGGCATCAGCGGCTCGGCCACCTTTCTGATCTCCCTGATACTTTTCCTGAAAGGCTACCGGGTGCGCGGTGTGACCGCTGTTGATATGCCATCTAACTGGTACTCCCTGCATCCTACTCAAAGAGCGCTCAGCATTGAGCGGATCAAAAAAAGGGCCATGTTCAAGACTCGAAAATCTCTGACCCGCCTGCTGAGCGGCGGTAGAATGTGGCTGACCTGGAACAATCTCTATGAAGCGATCTGGGGGGTCCTGCTCTCCTATATTTCGTTGCTCTATCTGGCTGCGGGTCGTTTCTTTCTGGCTAAGCTCTTTTTTGCGAACCGGAACTGCGACGGCTGTGGGATCTGTGCCAGCAACTGTCCAGTGGGGGCCATCAAAATGCAAGGGTCTGACAGTCCGTGGCCCTTCTGGCGTTATAACTGTGAAAGCTGTATGAAATGTGCGGCTTTCTGCCCGAAAAACGCCATCGAGGCAGGACACTCCTGGGCAGTCATTTTGTGGATTTTGACCTCCTGGCCAGCCTCTATTTTTCTGCTAAGCCGACTCGGTTTATATTTTCCTGGCGCAGAAAAACTATCCGGCACCTGGATGGCCAGTGCGATCGACCTGGCGTTTTTTTATCCGGCCCTGATCATCTCCTACTTCGTCTTCTCTCGCCTGCTCAGAATCCCTCTCATCAACCGTCTCTTTTCCGTCACTACTTTTACTCACCTGACCTGCTGGGGACCCTACCTCGAACCCGAAACCAAAATCAAACATCTGCAGGATCGAAAAACCTAAGTCAGTCGTATAAGCCCTGATATGGAACATAGGTTTACGAAGACAACGTTTACCAAATTCAAAAAAGTTCGTAACCTAAAGACAAAATGATATCACGTGAGTGGGGGACTTTCCGGCAGGGATATCTCCGTATCTCCCTGCTTGTAAACTGGATGCCTTCAAGGAACACCAAACCAAGATATAACAATCAAATTAACCCAAAATCAAGAATAGAGATGTTTACGTATAACAAACCTGATAACCTCGTAGAATTATTTGAAGAAGCGGTCACTCGATTTTCGGAAAATAATCTCTTTGGTATAAAGAATGATGACAGCAGCGCATTGAACTGGATGACGTATAAGGAGGCTGGACGCAGGGTGGATTGTGTCCGGGGTGGATTGACCCGGTTGGGAGTTGGCCAGGGAGACACGGTTGGGTTTATTGGCAATAATCGACCGGAATGGGCACTAACCGCTTTTGCCACCTATGGCCTGGGAGCTCGGTATGTCCCCATGTACGAAGCGGAACTCCTTGATGTCTGGAAATACATCATGGGTGACAGCGAAGTTAAAGTATTGGTGGTTTCTACACCGGAGATTTTCAAGGCGGTTCAGGGGCTGGTGGATGAATTGCCAATACTGGAGAAGGTCATCGTTATTGATAGCAAAGGGGAAAACAGCCTGGCAGAATTGGAGAAAAGTGGTGAAGAAAATCCCACTCAGTCATTTCGCCCCTCACCCAATGATTTGGCTGGATTGATTTACACATCTGGTACCACCGGTGCCCCGAAGGGGGTGTTGTTAAGCCATGGGAATCTAACCAGCAACGCCCAGGCCGGGTATCATCTTTTTCCGGAACTGGACGAAAACGCCCGCAGCATTTCTATTCTACCGTGGGCTCACTCTTTTGGACAAACTGCCGAGCTCTACAACTATTTACTGTTTGGGGGCTCCATTGGTTTTATGGAAAGTGTGGCGACGCTTGCCCAGGATCTGCAACTGATCAAGCCAACCTTTCTTATTGCGGTACCCCGTGTGTTCAACAAGATCTATGATGGGATTCAAGCCAAGATGGAAGACACCGGTGGGTTGGTGAAAAAGCTCTTCTTGGCAGCGCTGGAAGCAGCCAGGAAGAAACAAGAACTGGCTGAAGTCAATAAAAGTTCCTTGTTGGTTAACCTCAAGTTCACCATTCTCAACAAACTGGTATTCTCAAAAATACGTGAGCAGTTTGGTGGTTGCGTAAATGGATCTCTATCGGGCAGTGCAACCATGAATGTTGAAATTGCCAATTTCTTCATTTATGTTGGCATTCCGGTATTTGACTGCTACGGATTGAGTGAAACCTCGCCAGCAGTTACCATGAATACCCGGGAAAACTGTAGATTAGGCAGTGTGGGGAGGTGTGTTGAGTTTGTGCGTGTCGAGATTGATCAATCTGTGGTTGAAGAGGGAGCAAATGACGGTGAAATTATCGTCCATGGCCCTAATATCATGCAGGGATACCATAATAAACCGCAGGAAACAGAAGCGGTGATGACCGTAGACGGTGGTTTTCGAACCGGTGACCGCGGGCGCCTTGACTCGGACGGCTATTTATATATCACCGGACGTCTCAAGGAACAGTATAAGCTTGAAAACGGCAAGTACGTGTTTCCAGCCACGCTTGAAGAAGAAATCAAACTTTTGCCGCATGTTGCCAATGCTATGATTTATGGCGACGGTCGTAAATTCAACATCTGCCTGGTAGTTCCCGACTACATTGTGCTTGAAAAATTTGCCCGGGAACACAATCTACCGTCTGATCCCAAAGAGCTTGTTCTCTCGGAAGAAGTCAACAGATTGATTGCCGATGAAATTACCCAGTTTCTGGAGGGAAAATACGGCAGATATGAGATTCCCAAGCGGTTGAAGCTGCTGGTTGATGATTTCACCCTGGAAAACGGTATGCTGACTCAGACGATGAAACTGAAACGCAGGGTGGTAACGGATACCTACAAAAATGACATCGAGGCACTGTACGGATGACAGAGGACTGACCCATGACCAGATACCAGTTAGTTATTCTGCTATCATTCGGACATCTCGCTACCGATATCAATCAGGGAGCCTTAGCGGCCATTCTGCCTTTTTTGATTTCTGAGTATCAACTGACTTATTCTGCTGGGGCGGCAATTGTGTTTGCAGCGAATAGCACTTCAGCTATTGTCCAGCCTCTGTTCGGGTATGCTGCTGATCGACTTAATAAGCCCTGGTTAATTCCGCTGGCCATATTGCTTGCTGGAATCGGATTCGGATTGACCGGATTCGTGAATAGTTATTCAGCCATAATTATGTTAGCCATGATAAGTGGGGTTGGGATTGCCGCTTTTCACCCACAGGCAGCACGTCTGGTTAATTTTGCGGCTGCCGCTGGAAAAAAAGGGACTTCAATGAGTTTCTTTGGCTTGGGAGGCACGCTTGGTTTTGCCATCGGCCCAATTTTAGCTACTTCAGCTCTGATTACTCTCGGACTAAAAGGAACGGGGGTCCTGATAATTCCTGTCGCCATTGCTGCCGTTTTCTTAATCAGCCAATTACCCAGCTTCAAACGCCTTGAAAACGAAGATAGGGAGTTCAAGAGCAATCATCAAACGGTGCAGGGTAAAGACCAATGGTACTCTTTTTCATTGCTGAGTTTACTAGTAGTTGGAAAATCGATCACTTTTTTTGGCCTGAACACATTTATCCCACTGTACTGGGCCGGGTATTTCAATGAGTCGCTTGCCAAAGGGGGGCTTGCACTATCGATCATTGCTGTTTCAGGCGTGTTTGGAAATATTTTTGGCGGGTGGGTATCGGATCGGATTGGGTATAAAAAGATGATCGTCTTAGGCAATTTTTGTTTAGCGATATGCTTACCTGTTTTAATCTTTATTGATCACCCGCTGATCGCTATGATCACACTGATCCCAATTGGATTTGCTCTTGCCGTCACGTATAGCCCCACAGTGGTCTTGGGACAGGAATACTTGCCCAATCATGTCGGATTCTCATCCGGTGTGACTCTTGGGATTTCTGTGGCCTTTGGGGGGATTGCCGCGCCGTTTATCGGCATGATTGCGGATAGTCGTGGAATCTGGACTGCTCTGGCGACGGTTGCTTTTTTACCTATTTTTGTCGCTTTCTTGTCGTTGTTTTTGCCTTCACCAAGAACCACCGCCTAGCAAAAAATTGCTTAGTAAAATGGTTTTTACAGGATTTTTGACCAGTTTGTGGATTCCCGCTTAACAGAGACTACCACTGTATGAGGGATTTACATTTTTAAATCGATTTTCTTAAGGATCCCGTTTTCACAAGTGACCTTGGTCTGACAGAGCCCGCAATTATAGATAAGGCCATACTCTTCCAAATTAAATTTCTCTTTTTCATATTTCCTACAGGTGGATTGATTTGCAGTTGGTATGAAACAGCAGATAACAGCGTTTCATATCAATTGTTTTATTATCTCTACCGGGCCCATCAATTTCCTTTATTTATTAAACAGACGTATACATCTTTTATGGAATATTATAAAATTCCTTAATATCGAGTTAGATGAATAGGCTTTTAACACGTGTGGTTAAATTTCAAGATGAAAATCAAAAGGGAAACATGATTATAGAAAATAACAGTGTGGTGGCGATACATTATGTCCTGACCGACGATAATGGTGAGATGGTGGATAGCACGCAGGATCAGGATCCTATGGTGTACCTCCATGGTGCAAATAATATTCTGCCTGTGCTGGAGGATGCTCTGGAGGGAAAAACACTAAAGTCCAGAGTCCGCACCAAAGTGTCCCCTGCCGATGGATATGGTAAATACAAAGAAGAACTGGTTCAATCCATCCCACTGTCCAGTTTCCCTAATACGGATCAAATAAAGGTCGGAACACAATTTGAGTTGGATACTCCCCAGGGGCCTCAAATAGCGACCATTACAAAAGTAGAGCCTGATGAATTTACGCTGGACATGAATCATCCATTGGCCGGAGAAACACTGCATTTCGATATCGAAGTGGTTGATATCCGTGAAGCCACAGCTGAAGAGATTGCTAAAGGCCATCTTCACGTTGAGGGTTGTGGCTGTGGTCATTCGCATGGTGGTGATCACTCACAGGGTGAGGATTGTGGCTGTGATCATGAGCACAAAGGTGGCGAAGGTTGCGGTTGCGGACATTCCCATTGATAGTCCATTAAAACCAAGGCCCCGGATTTGGCAACGCGCTACAGATTTAAAGTCTACCAATAAACCCATAGTTCAACAGTACTTCGTCGGTCAATGGCAGGCTCAGAATCAACCAAGCTGGTCGAGTTTCGATCCCGCAGCCAATTAACGTTTATTATTCCAATTTTCTGAAACAACTGACGCGGAAATAGATTCAGCTGTGAGGTAGCCTGGCAAGCATTCAAAATCTAGCGAAAATTGTCGGCAGTGAAGCCATTTTACGCTTCACTCGCCCGATCTGTTACCAAAACATGCCTGATTCCATTAGACCGGCAGAATCGAAGGGGGGGTGGGACGAACCAAATCGTGGTGTAGGGACCTATATGAACTACCCCACGGTAAGCCGTGGGGGTATCAAACGAACGGTACTGTCAATTCATTATTGATTCAAAATCGGCCATTGATCTATAATCTTCCCGCCTCTGACAGCTAAAATATCCCCGAACTGGAGAAAAACAAACTCACTCTGATCAGGCCTTAAAAAGATATGATCATCCACCTTCAGATCGATACTTTTCGAGCCATTCACCATCTGCTGATTGGTGCTCGATCCGTATAGCCCACTATCCTGTAAGCCCTGTGGGGATTCATAGGTCGCCATCCACTTCCCGCCATAAATAAAAAAGCTCTGCCGGGTATTGGGGTCCCACCAATTGAAGAACCCTTTAAATGACTCAATAGACGGAATACTGGTAAATTCATATTTCTTCAGCACGGGTGTGGCGATATAGGCTGCTGGACTGAAATCCTGGAGAGTGGGGATATCAAAATCGGTGGGTTTAACCAGGCACGAACCTGCAGACATATCATTGATGACCGTCTTGGCTTTATGCAGCGCAACCGTAGGACTTCCGGCACCATTGAGACATAATGATTGCATCCGGATATGTGGATAGTTATTTTTCAGTAAATCCAAAAAGCCCTGGTAAGTGGACTGAGATTCGGCATAGGCTGTTTCAGCGCTTTTAATCATCTTAGGCAGTTTGACCACATGGGGATCATATCCCATGATGCCTGCAAATTCCAGGTGTTCAGGATCAGCCAGTATCTGATCCAGCAAGGTATTCAATGCGGCAGGCTCCTGAAACCCTCCACGATGAAGACCCACATCGATTTCCAGGTTGATGCGCATCTTGACATGTAGTTGCTGGGCTAAGTCCTGATACTGTGTCAGCCTCTGCCTGCTGTCAATTAACCACTGCAATTGGCGAGCAGGATTGAAACCGGAGGTATTGGAGAATTTTTCATAGAAAATTGCCGCACTTTTCACCGGCATGGGCTTTCCCATCAGGGTATCAGTTCCAGGAAACCGTTCTGCAATATGGCTGAGAAACGGTTGATGAAAGATCATCAACTTGTTTGTCCCACTCTTTTTCATTGTATAGTCCAATAGTCCCGGGCTGGGAAGTGACTTGGTAACCACCCGATAGGCCAACTGCTTACGCATATCATGCAGCAGGTGGTCGATATTCCGGTCCAACTTATCGAGGTCTATCAATAGTGAGGGCTTGTATGGACCATTTGCAACGAGTTCATTGTTGAGGCCCTTGAAATAGGGAGAATAGGATGCGCCACCGTCACCTGGTTTTAAGATAAAAGCGGATGCAAGACCGACCCCTGCGGCCCCAAATATGAATTTTCTTCTGTTCATGAATATCTCCCTTGCGCGTTTAATAATAGCTGTTGATACCGTCGTTCACTGCTGAATCCGAGCCCAATTGACATAACCCCATGATTGATTGGCTTAAGACAGTGCTATGCTATAGATTGGGGTTCACAATGTAAAGAGGCACCACCTTATCTCATTTCCGATCTATATCCCTCCCCCCCAACAACCTTCGTTAGCATCCGTTTCCGCAGTCGTCTAATCTATAGAATGGGTTGGCATTAAGGTCCGGAACCTGTTACTTATCGATAACAATACAGCAACTAATTTTGAACAAGATCCACAATGATACTGAAATCAAATCCTGCAGATCTGGCTGGTAACAAGAAAATAAGCAAGATAAAAATCAGCTTTATCGCCGATAAAGGGGTGATTTCACTGGGAATTCTTCTGGCAATCATATTAGGGTTGTCGTGGTGGGCGCTGAATGTTGTTCAGGACCAGATAAAAACAGATCTGAAAAACAGCCTTCAGGTTGCTGTCGGCACAACACAGGAAGCCATGCTGACCTGGACGGAGACCCGTTTGGAAGACGCCCAGCTACTGGCAGATCGTCCTGATTTCCAGGTTCTGGTGAGCCAGTTACTATCCACTCCAAGAACAAAAAAAGCCCTCTCACAGCATCCGGCACAAACTCAGTTGCGCAACATCCTCGGGCCCCTCCTGGAAAGAAAATCGGATCAGGGTATTTTCATCATCAATCCGGAGGGCATCAACGTGGGCTCCATGCGAGATGAAAACCTTGGCACAAGTAACCTCATCAAGGATGTCGGAGACTATTTTCAGAATTTGAAGGCGGGAAAGCCGCAACTGGTACTGCCAATGCGCTCTGATGTTGTACTGCCGGACTTGATGGGCATGTTGCAAGAGAATGAACCAACCATGTTTATTGGACTACCGGTGTTTGATCAAAACCGGAACATGATTGCTATTTTTACTATCCGCATCAATCCTTCCCGGGACTTCTCACAGATTGTTCATATTGCACGGTTTGGTAAATCCGGAGATTCTTATGCCTTTGACAAATATGGGAAACTGATTTCCGAGTGCCGTTTCGAAGATCAGTTAAGGGAATTGGGACTGCTGGGCATGAGTGAAAGAAGCATTTTGAATCTGATGGTGAAGGATCCGGGGGGAAACATGCTTGAAGGGTATCGCCCGACCCTGGATCGAGACCACCAGCCCCTGACATTGATGGCACAATCAGCGACTTCCGGAAAATCGGGGGTTAATTTAGAGGGCTACCGTGATTATCGAGGTGTCCCTGTTGTTGGGGCATGGATTTGGCTGGAAAAGTATCAGTACGGATTGACATTTGAATTGGATGTGGCAGAAGCCTATCAGTCTTATTATTTCCTCAGGCGGCTCATGGTCTTTCTGTTGTCATCCATTACGGTTCTTTTTATTGTCTACTCGATTTTTACACTCAGAAGCAGGAGAAAGACCGAACTGATCAACCTGCAACTGGACAAAGCCCGCCTTGAGGCGGAATCGGCGGCGAAAACCAAGAGCGAGTTCCTGGCCAACATGAGTCATGAAATTCGAACACCCCTGAATGCGGTTATCGGTTTCAGCGAACTGATGGGAGCCCTGGTCGTTGACTTGACGCAGAAGAGCTACCTGAAATCTATCCAATCGGCAGGAAAGAGCCTGTTAACACTGATAAATGATATCCTTGACCTGTCAAAGATTGAAGCCGGGAAAATGGCTTTAAAGTATGAAGATATCAATTTGAAGTCGCTGTTAAAGGAAATCAATCAGATCTTCAGCCTGAAGATTGCTGAAAAAAAACTTGCCCTGAACATTGAAACGGATTTGGATGTTCCTGAAATGCTAATTCTGGATGAAATAAGGCTGCGTCAGATTATGCTGAATCTGGTTGGGAACGCAGTTAAATTTACTCATCAGGGAACTGTTTCCATCTCTGTTTCACAAACGGGTTTGGATCTGGAGAATCGTAAAACAAATCTGGTTATTGAGGTCCGTGATACCGGCATCGGCATTCCTGAAAACCAGCAAGCAAGTATCTTCGATTCCTTCAAACAACAGGACGGTCAGAGTAATCGCAAATATGGGGGCACTGGATTGGGACTGTCAATTTCAAAACGTCTGGTTGAAATTATGAACGGTTCAATCAGCGTACAGAGCATCATCAATGAAGGGACGGTATTTATTATAGAGCTGAAGGATGTCTCTATCTCCGAATTAACCACGAAACAGGATAAAATAACTAAAGATCTGAAAGCAACGTCCCCTACTTTTGAAAAATCTAAGATACTTGTTGTGGATGATGTCGCATCGAACCGGTATCTGATGCGTGAAGTTCTGAAGAAGTTTGGGCTGTCTGTTTCCGAAGCTGAAAACGGACATCAGGCCCTGTTAATGATGTTTGAAAGAATCCCGGACCTCATTCTGATGGATCTTCGTATGTCGGTCATGGATGGTTACCAGGCCACAGAAATACTGAAATCTGATCCCCATACCCGGCATATCCCCATTGTGGCCTTGACTGCATCAATTAATATGGAAGAAAAAGACAAGGTCATGGAATCAGGATTCGATGGTTTTCTGACCAAACCCATTGATTCTGCAGCATTGGTTCAGGAACTGTCCCGTTTCCTGCAAAAGATTGAGCCGAAAGCAGAGATGGATGGATCAGCTGCTGAAGCAACGAATCATCAGACAATAGATTCGCCGGCTGATCTGACTGCCTTAATTGCCAGGTTGGAATCGGAATTTATGCCAAAATGGGAAAGCCTGCAAGGTGCCATCGACATGGAAGAGACAAAACGGTTCGCTGAATCTTTGCTGGACATGGCAGAAATTCACAAATCAAATTCCTTGGAAGACTTTTCCAGGAAGCTGATATTATATATCGACGCATTTGAAATTGATAAAATTCAACCCCAATTTGCAGCTTTTATTCAGCAAATAGATTTATTAAAAAAACTTTTATAACTCACCCCGCCGCAAACAGCAGGGTATCAGTTGTATCTCCGGGCTCGACCCACTGAATTTCCAAGACTCGCAGGAAGTGAATTTCCGAGACTCGCAGGAACTGAATTTCCGAGACTCGCAGGAAAGAACTAGTAAGATATTAAACCTTTACACATCTGGATCCCGGATCGGGGTCCGGGATGACATGACGTCGCAAGCGGCGGAGTAATGAACCCAAGCCAAGCAATAGAGGATTAGATGGAAAAACAGGCGTCACTGGTATTAATTGTCGATGATAATCTTCAAAACCTTAAAGTTCTGGGAAATACCATAAATGATGAAGGCTGGCTTTTGGCGGTGGCAAATAGTGGACAGCAGGCACTTGATTTCCTGGACAAAAAAATACCCGATCTCATACTATTGGACATCATGATGCCAGAAATGGATGGATTTGAAACCTGCAGAAGAATTAAATCCAAACCGGAATTAAAAGAGATCCCCATCATTTTCCTGACAGCTAAAATTGATTCGAGCAGTATCCTCACCGCCTTTGAAGAAGGTGCCGTTGACTATGTCAGTAAGCCGTTTAATGCAAAAGAGTTAATCAAGAGAGTTCAAACCCATCTGGAGTTGACACAAAACAGGAAACTATTGATCGAAAAAAATAAAATTCAGAATGAACTCATCCATGTTCTTTGCCATGACTTGACGAATCCCTTTGCAGGCATTTTAGGTTTTGCTGAATTTATCCAGGACAACCCCGATGACTGCCTGGAATTTATTGAACTGATAGCGACCAGTGCAAATAACGGGTTGAACATAATTGATTTGACCCGGGAAATTTTAGCATCAGAAGAAAAGGAGCTAAAGCTTGAAAAGCTTAATCTGCAAAACATTATCTCTCAATCAGAACTGTTTTTAAAAATGAAGCTGGTGGAAAAAGAGATACAACTGCAGAAATCAATCCCCGAAGATTTGGAAATCATAGCTGAAGAGGTATCCCTGATTAATTCGGTCATTAACAACTTACTGACCAATGCCATTAAGTTCTCCAATACCGGTTCCTCTATCGACATTTCAGCCGAAAAGGTTGATGAAGTTACGGCCAAGGTAATTATTAAAGACCGTGGTATTGGAATACCTGAACGACTGGTGGCAGATCTTTTTGATATTACAAAGAAGACCTCCAGAGCAGGCACCAACGGAGAAGAAGGAACCGGATTCGGAATGCCCCTGGTAAAAAGATTTATGGATAAATATGGCGGAAATATTTCGGTGACATCAAAACCAATTGATGATTTTGTGAATACCCATGGAACCGAAATCTGCTTGGAGTTCAAAATTTCAACTTAGGGTCGGCTAAATAACTTGTGTTTCGTCAATCCTCAACTGTCGTATCGGCTCAGATTGTTGCGAGTTTCGAGAGTTGACATGACACTCGACAAAAAATCTGAACCAGCGAATGGTTGGTCAGGGAGGGGCGTTTTGAAGCCTGCCTCGGACCTGTGTCGATCACAAACCGAAATCTGAAAGCAGATCCTCGACGTTATTCTGGGGAGATGATTCCACTGCCGGCTCCTTTGCTTTCCGGGATTCATCACCTGCCGTATTTTGAAACAGGTCGACCAACTCCCGGGTGATGGCCTGATCATCCTCCAGATTCTTTTGCTGGATGAGCTTGGTATTCTGTCGAGGTGTGTTCAGAGTCGTCAGATAAGCAACGCAATCAGCAATCAAGCGGTTGAGTTCAAACTCTTTACGGATACAGGACTGGCAAATCAAAACCATCAGGTAAGACATATTAAAAAAACTGTGGATCCAGCCACCCTTTTCCAGATACCCTGCCAGTTGCGAAAGGTCGGGAAATGATTCACTCAGAAAACCTTCCAGAAACTGTTCCTTGCTCAAATCTTGAGCCAGGACACCGGACGCGGCAACTGTCTGGAATACTTCATCCAGAAACTCCGGTAGCGATATAAGCGCCGGAAGATTATGGGGCTGAAGCTCCAGGCCTTTTGTGTATTCATCCAGCTCCAACGCTTTGATTGAGAGCCTTTGAATGGTTTCCATGACGATAATGTTCATCCCGTCAACGATACCCAGGGATTCCAACCTGGCCAGTTCCAAATAGACCTTTTCAGTATTCACCAGGGGATCGGAAATCAGCTCATTCAGCCTTTGGTTCTGGGGGATGTAGAGCGCCAGCACCTGTTGTAATACGTTATGTACATCAAGGTTAGGGGAAAGCTGGTTCAGGGAGAACTCATTAAACAAAGTAGTCAACAGAACATTTTGCTTCCAGCTGGTTTGAAATTCCGTTGATTGATGTAAAATCAATAGTTTCTGGACCAGTTTATACTGATCCTTGATCAAGCGGTTCAATCGATCCAGTAAGACGGTCGCGAATATCGTATTCATATCCAGGCTCTGGCGATAGGCCTCGTCTTCCAGACGGTTGTCTGGATTTTCCCACCCCTCAAGCAGATCGGGAAGAGCAGACATATCAATAGCCAGTAGTAAGACCTCACCCCTGGACTCTATAGAGGCGTTATTGGCTTCGCCCATGATACACTGTTCCCCAAAAATACTGAATGGTTTATAAATGACGTCTGTCTGCTTCTCTTCACCAGATTCGGTTTGCAGATACACCTCCAACCGACCCTGGATTAAGATGTAGATGTTCTGGCCGTAGGTCCCTTCCTGGACCGGGCGTTCCTTATCTGCCAGATTGGCGAATTTTGAGTATTCAAACAGCTGCAGGAGGAGTTCATCGGACAGATGGGAGAACTGGGAAATTCTTTTCAGGATATTTACAAACGGCTGTTTTAGTTCAGGAGCAGTATTTTTAAAATAATCAGCTTGAATATCAGTCATCTCGGCTCCAGTATGGAAGGTTATGAGTAACCCTGGGTTTTTGTTATTACAGAAATCTGGATTTTACATCTCTGAGGTTCTTCATTATTTTTGTAAGTACTGCAATTAAGTACTAGTCGTAACAGGTTATAGTACTTGTGACAGTTTCGTCAAAGTGCACTTAAAAACAATTATCTGATGACTATCACAGGGACAATATTCCTCGACGAATTTCCTCCTTTCTGGTATTCGTCCAGCGAATCAGTCACTACAAAATTGCATTTCAAACAAGGAAAACCTACTTCTGAAATGGTTGAAAAATATTAGGTGAAAAGGCATCCCTGGTCATCGAAGACAATTCGCAATTGTTCCACGGCATGCTGTTTTCAATTGTCTCAGGCTATGAGGTCTATTTCAGGCAGAATGATCCGGTATATGCGGAAGAGGTTAACTCCAACCCTTTACAACTCGTAAAAAACAGGAATGAAAAAAAAATCACTATTAATCACCAGCGGTATCGTAATCGCCCTGGTAGCACTTCACACACTTTTGTTCTGGGAAGGCAGTGGCAGTATTGTTGATTTTATTCGGGGAAACCTGTCACCATCGGTCCAATTAACTGACCGGAAAGTCAGCTTCCATGGTGGGAGTGATACAGACGACATCGCTGTATCAGTGAGCATTGAGACAGGGGCTCCTATCTTTAAGGTACTGCCTGAATATCTGTCCTTTACTCTCGATACCTCACAGCTGGTGGGGGGCAAGTGGTGGAATCCAAAAGCTGATCAAGTGGAAACCGGGTCCGGTACCAAACATGCGCCGGTCTTCGATTTCAACCGGAAAAAGCTCGATACCCTCGTTTCAGGATTGGCACCCGCCTATCTCCGCATCGGTGGATCCGAGGCGGACAAGGTTTACTATGATATCACCGATCAAAGGGAATTTGTCGGGCAGCAGGATGTGCCAGCTGGCTATCACCAAACCATGACCGGCAGGCAGTGGGATCATCTCAACAATTTTGTCAGTCGGAACAAGCTTAAATTTGTATTCACTCTGAATTCAGGGCCGTCTGCCAGGAACGAGGATGGAAGTTGGAACCCCCGGAATGCCGAGTCCCTGATGGCGTATTCCCAGAGCAAAGGATATGACGTTGATGTGTTTGAACTGGGAAATGAGCACAATCTGTTCTGGTATATCTACGGGTTAAGCGGAATCGTCGATACCGATCAGTATCAACAGGACCTGCAGGGTTTGAAAACCCTTATGCATCGCTTTTATCCACAGGCCAGATTGAGTAGCCAGGGGAGTGCGATCTGGCCCGTGCTGGGAGAATTGCTGGGAGCCTTTTTTGGCTTCTATGAAGAGATGATCGAAAAATCCGGCAGGGACGTCGATCTGATTGCCTGGCACTATTACCCTCAACAATCCCGTCGTGGACCCTTTGCCTCCCGAAAAGCCCATGCGGCCCGCATGCTGGATCCAGCTAACCTGGATGAGGCAGCCTACTGGGCCAGAAGGTTCCATGACTTGAAAAATCAATATGCCACGGGAAAAGGAGTCTGGCTGGGTGAAACCGGTAACGCCCAGTTTGGCGGGGAACCTGGCGTTTCAGATGTCTATATCGGGGGACTCTGGTGGCTGGATCAACTGGGCCTGTTGGCGGCAAACGGGGTTGAGGCGGTATTCCGACAAACCCTGGCCGGCATGAATTACGGGATGATGGACCCCGACACCCTGGTGCTTAATCCGGATTACTGGAACTCGCTATTGTGGAAAAAACTGATGGGGACCAATGTCTACAAGGTATCTCTCAAAGGCGCAGAGACATCGAAGGTCCGTGTCTATGCGCACCAGGCAGCAGGCAACTCCGGGCTATCCGTGCTGGCCATCAACCTCAGTCATCAAAAGAAAGCTGTCCTGAAGATTAATGGGCATGATTCAAAAACCATGACACTCTATGCCGTCACATCCCCGGATATAATGGCTAAGGCGGTTTATCTCAACGGACGCAAGCTGGAACTGGTCAATGGACAAACTCTGCCAGAACTAAAAGGGATTAAACGAGCAATTAAGGCGTCGTCAATCATCAGCATCAACCCATTGTCATACACGTTTATACAGATCAAATAGTCCGAAAAGTGCATGGTGTTACAATGGAGCTCAAACCCTTGACTTGGATCTAGATGATGGTCGCTTCACATTGCCTTTTCTCCGTTCATGAGGTAAGATGAGGTTCACCTTTTAAAAAATTCTCCCATTCCAATTTCAGCTTGCAATCAGATCCGCCGACCAGGAAGTAGCCGAATCATTCACTAGTTGGGAGTATGATATTCCCATGAAATAAGGCGTCAGCCATAGGCTCCATTTTTACGAGGACGCGGATTTCCCGGCTTTCCAGTTCGAAGTACAACCTAGATGCTGATCCGATCAGTCACCGAATATTAATTTAAGAAGAATCCATGGAAAAACAAAATGTGTTTGTTGGTAATTTAAATTTTGAGACCACTGAAGACGAAGTCAAAGCCCTGTTTTCGAAACACGGTACCGTCAAAGCGGTTCGGCTGCGGCATAAAAAAGGAACCGCCTTTGTTGAAATGTCGACTCCGGAAGAGGCTGCTGCGGCCATAAAACAATTGGATCAAAGCGAGTTCAAGGACCGCCCCTTGCGTGTCAACCTGGAAGTATCAAAGAAAAAGGCCAAAGCGGCCACTCGTGATCGCTTTAAGGATACTCCCAAGAAGACGAAATCGAAGAAAAAAAGTTAATATTTAACATTTTAGACGCCCCGCAGTGAGAATCATAGGATAAGCCCTCACCCTAATCCCACCTACCAATGTGTCCCTCACTTGAGCCGTGATCGGCGGAGCCACAGATTGGTAATAACCAGTTATTGATCTTTTTCCCATCTTCCGATACGCTATTTTAGGAAATGGGGTCAATATTCAGTTAATGAATGCAAGGGATTAACATTCTGCTCCCCAAAACTTTTTGTATTCAAAAACAGACATCTCTATTTATTGATAAACCACACAAATAGATGAGGGTCCTATAATGAGATTCTTAATTGCTGAAGATAACGAACAAGACCGGAGGCTACTGGAAAAAATGCTCTCCGGGTATGGGGAATACGACATTGCCGGAAACGGTCAGCAGGCATATCAAACGTTTGAGACTGCTCATCAAGAGGGAAATTCGTATGATCTTATTTTTCTTGATATCATGATGCCGCAAATCTCAGGGGATCAGGTATTGGTCATGATCAGAGAGTGGGAAAACAAATACCTTGAAGAGGGCAAACCAGTCCAGATTGTCATGGCGACTTCCAAAACGGATGCCGATACCATCTTTGACAGTTATGATCAAGATTGTCAGCATTTTATCATGAAACCATACGTTAAATTTGACATTGAAGAAGTTATGGCAACCATGGGATTCAAATTGTCTGAGGATCAATAGTTATTGGGTGTCAGACAGTCATTTCTAAAGTACTCTGAAATTAACAAAGACTCAAAGGTAATATGTTGGATCAGAACGACACCGAACCGATAAGTAGAACGCAAAAAAAGAGAGAAGCTCAGGAGCTTCAGATATTGGGTGAAAAGCTGGTATCCCTCTCAAAAGAAGCGCTGAAAGAGCTCGATCTGACGGAAAAATTGCATAGCGCAGTTCTGGAGGCGAAAGATATTACCCGGCACGAGGCGCTTCGCAGGCAACTGCAACATATCGGAGCGCTGATGCGCAAGGTTGATCCAGAGCCGATCAAAGACGCAATTGGTGCTTCATCCCTCAAACAGTACCGGAAAGCCCAGGAACACAAACGAATTGAGGATTTACGGGATGGGCTGATCTCTGGAAAAAATAATCTTCAGAAAGATGTTCTGGACAGTTATCCGGATGCAGATCGCCAACACCTCTCCCAATTGATTCGCAATGCCCGCAAAGAAGCAGAAATAAAAAAGCCCCTCAAATCTGCCAGACTGCTGTTTCGCTATCTCAGGGACCTGTTTCAGGCCTGATCCTGTCGACCTCAGTTGTTTCAATCTTCAACCGCCTGTACCATTGCCAAGATATTTTCAGCGGGCACATCGTTCATGATGGTGTGAACAGAGGCCAGGATATAGCCGCCCCCTTCCCCAAGTATTTTTGAGACTCTTCTAACCTCCTTTTTGACATCAGCCGGTGTGCCGAAAGGTAGAATATTCTGGGTGTCTATTCCGCCACAGAATACGATCCGGTCTCCATATTTCTCTTTCAGCATGGAAAGATCCGACATCTTGCCTGCTGACGTTTGGATGGGATTGAGGATGTCGACCCCGATTTCGATAAAGTCCTCAATCAGGTTAAAGATATCTCCATCTGAGTGGAAAAATACCTTGGCCTTTGTTCGCTCCTTGATGAAAGCGATCAACTCTGCATGTATGGGTTTGAGCATGTTTCGATACATAGTCGGGGAGATCAGTAAACTCTTGTTGGTTCCCAGATCATCGCCAATCTTGATGATATCGACGTTGTCGCCCAGCGCTTCGAGAAAATGTCCCATCAGGGTTTTACAGAGCTCAAGATGCTTCTGCAACAGGGCCTGGGCGAACTCAGGCACCATCGCCATATTAAGCAGAAATTTATCCAGCCCCTGCATGGCAAAGGCTCTTTCAAAGGGAAAGAGCAGCCAGGGTGTCGCCATCACCGAGTAGTTGGAGTTGTTTTTTATCTCACTCGCAGCTTTTTTGACATGAGACACCCTGTAGGGATCATCCATATCTGGCCAACCGGTGTACGCTTCTAACTCCTGGATGGTCGTGGCCTCAGCCAGGGGGTGAATCCCGGGAAACCAATCTCCGGGCGCGATTTCCTTAGCCCCACTTCCCCAGTCATCGATATAATTGGTGTGGGCCGCTCGATTTTTGTTTCTTTGATAAACTGCTTCGGGAAATCGGTCCCATATGCCTCTGACATCACAATTAAGGCGACCCAGGACTTCTTCATCAGGAAGTGCCGTGCCCAGTTCCGGCCAGTCATAAAGATATCGATCCTCTGCTTCAATTTTTAAAAGTACCTTCAGTCTTCGATAGGCATCCATTTTGATTCCAGTCGCGTTACTGACACCTACAATTACAGGTACGCGGTCCGGTTCTCTGAAATTCAGCGCCGCTCTGATTCTCTCTTTTGGTGTCAATGGTCTATTCTCCCTCTAAATTGTGTCTTGGATGATTATTTAGAACTCGCTTGCATTATGAGTCTCCATTTGATATTTTGTCCATCCAGATGTCCCCAAATTTGATTCTCCCCATTGTTATCCCCCTGCAAAACTTTTTTTTGCGACAAGAGTAGCATCATTTTCCGGTCGACACGCCCAAGCTGAGAAATTCAAGTAGTTCACTTGTGAGGGGGTTCAAAAAAGAGGCTCCCTATATTTTTCAATATTGACCTTTTCAAAGCCTTTCCTTACCCTGGGATATTGAAGGGTCAACGCGGCTGAAGTTCATCAGAAAGCAAGCACTTTTTTAATTTTCAAGATGATGTGACGTCGTCAATCACATATCATTGATCATCATTCAGTTATGATAGAAGAGATCACAAAACTGGCAGAAGCACTCATTCAAATCCCAACGGTTCATTCCAGGCCGAATGAGATCATTCGCTGTGCTGAATTCATTGAGGACTATCTCAACGAACTAGGTATCCAATACCAACGCTTCCACCATAACCACACCCCCTCCATTTTGGTTCAACCCAAATCGGGAAAAGTTCCCATCCTGTTGATGTCTCACTTTGATGTGGTTGAAGGGGTTGAAGAGCAGTTTCTTCCGTATGTAGAGGATGGCTGTCTTTTTGGCCGGGGCAGTCTGGATGATAAGTATGCGGTTGCCCTGTCTCTGGTTTTATTAAAACACTTTTTTATCGAATATCAGAAAAGGGGGATGAACCAGGATGATCTCCCATTCGGAATTCTGATGACCGGGGATGAAGAAGCCGGAGGCATGAATGGCGCCAACCATGTGCTTTCCTTCATCAAAACTGAATTCTGTATCACCCTGGATGGCGGAAGTGTGAATAATATTATTACGAAAGAAAAAGGAATCCTTCAAATCAAACTCGTCAGCCAAGGTAAGGCGTCACATAGTGCAAGACCCTGGACCGGTATCAACGCTATTGAAACACTGATTGAGGATTATCAGAAAATCAAGTTGTTGTTTAATTGTTCAAAGCCGGATCACTGGCATCGAACTCTGAATTTTTCCAAAATTGAAGCGGGTAGCTCTTTCAACAATGTTCCCGATCTTGCAGAAGCCATCTTTGATATTCGGTATACTGAAGATGATGACATTAACGGACTGCTGGAACAGATGGTTAATTCAACCCAAAGCGAAATTGTCCTGATCCGAAAAGAACCGCTTTTTACAGCCAAACAGTCTCGGTATCTGGAACTCCTGCTTGAACTCAATCCTGAAATTCAGATTTGTGCTGAGCATGGGTCCAGTGATGCGCGTTTTCTTTCCAAATTTGACATTGATGGTATCGTCTGGGGCGCCAATGGCAACCGCAGTCATCATTCAATTAACGAGCATGTCGATCTACAAAGCGTCCAGTCTCTCTACTCAAAAATTGATTATTTCATCAGAAAGGGTGTTGAAAAAAACAATGCATAACTGTCAGCCCCTCCAGGTGGCGCAAGAAAGTAATTCCCAGGCGGTACTGCAGAGACCCTCTGCTTGATTTGTTCACCTGAACTTGAATGACGAACTATCTGAAGGAGATCATCCGATTCATCGATTTCGTTTAAATCGTCCTCACTTCTAAGTTAATATTTGACATCCAAAACAATGCTTGATATCAAACGGTAATCCGAATCAAGTTCGCCGAATGTCCTTTCTTATTTTTTGAAATTTGGTGTTTCGGGTAATAGATTGGTGTTTCGGGTAATAGAAAGGCCCATTTCTAAATAGTACCCTTTTTTTTATTTTTTTAGTTCAGAGAGTGTTTTTTTGCAACTGAATTTGTAATTTCTGAGGAGAGAGCAAATGAAAAAGTTTACGATTTTATTGACCGCATTTGTGCTGATGTTCATCGGACCGGCCATGGCAGCCAAAAAGGGCGGGACGTTGATTTTTGGTAGAGGTGGTGATTCCGTGGGTCTCGATCCTGCTTACGAAACGGATGGAAACTCTTTCATGATTTGTGACAATATTTTTGAAGCGCTGGTATTTTACGCTGACGAGTCGACAGCCCTGGAACCGGGTCTGGCAGAATCCTGGAAAACCTCACCGGACGGAAAAACCTATACCTTTAAATTGAGGAAAGGTGTGAAGTTCCATGATGGCACCAGTTTTAATGCCGATGCGGTTGTCTTTTCGATCGGCCGCATGATGAAAAACAGAAAGCTGAAGTTTTACAAAAAGAAGTGGAAAATTCCAGCCCAGAAAAGAACGCCGGAATACTGGGTTTCTATGGAAATGGATGATACCATCGATTCCATCACAGCAACTGACAACTATACGGTTGTCTTCAAACTGAAGCGTGTGGAAGCACCTTTCCTGGCCAACATGGGAATGGATTTTGCGGATATCATCAGCCCGACCGCTTTTATGAAGAATCCGACCGAATTTATCCGCAAGCCTGTTGGAACAGGTCCATTTTCATTCGTGAATTGGGTGAAGGATGACAGAATAATCCTGAAACGTAACGAAAACCATTGGGGAAACGAAGGGCCCTACCTCAACAGAGTTATTTTCCGCTCAATTCCTGAAAACTCGGTCCGCTTTCTCGAGCTGAAAACAGCCAACATTCATATCTGTCAATTTCCGAATCCAGCAGATGTTGCCCTCGCCGAAGCTGATAAAAATATCAAGCTTTTCAAGCAGCCCGGGATGAATATTGGATACCTGTCTTTCAACCACACCAAAGAGCCGTGGAAAAGCAACCTGAAGTTGAGAAAAGCCATTGCACACGCCATCAATCGGCCCGCCATTGTCGACAACATCTATCAGGGAATGGGCCAGGTTGCAAAAAACCCGATTCCGCCAACGATGTGGGGATACAATCAAAACGTACCCGGATTTGATTTTAACGTGGCAAAAGCCAAAAAACTGCTGGCAGAAGCCGGCTATCCAGGTGGAAAAGGCCTGGGTAAAATCACGCTTTGGTCCATGCCTGTGCCAAGACCGTACAACCCTGAGGGTGTTAAGATCGGAGTGGCCATGTCTTCAGACCTCGCTAAAATCGGAATTGAAGCTCAGATTGTGACCTATGACTGGGGAACCTATTTGAAGCGACAAAGAGAACAACCGGAAGATATGGACCTGTTTCAGCTGGGCTGGACTGGTGATAACGGGGACCCGGATAACTTCCTGGCGGTATTGTTCGATGGCCTGGCATCCTCATCTATTCGGACACAATGGCACAATGCTCAGTATCATCAGTATATGATACAGGGCAAAACAACCATTAGTCAGAAAAAACGGACGAAGATCTACGAAGATGCGCTGCAACTGATTTATGACGAAGTCAGCGTGATTCCAATCGCTCATTCCACCGTTGTCTGGCCGTCACGCAAGAACGTCATGAACTTCAAGCTTCATCCAACCGGAGGCGTGCGGATGAAAAATGTCTGGCTGAAATAGTGATGTGAGTAGTTGAACACCATCATCAGGGAGAGGACCGGACCTCTCCCTGATTCTGTCTGGACGGTTGCAGATGTGACCGTCCATCCATTCCCGTGTGTTGGGGCTGTTATTCCGTCAGACAACCATTAATCCTGCCATCTGATAGCCGATCATGCTTGCTTATATTATCAGGCGCATACTCATTCTGATCCCGACGCTGCTAGGGGTTTCCATTATCGTATTTCTGATGTTACGCCTGACTCCCGGGGACCCGGCAGAGCTTTTACTGGGAGAAAGGGCAACCGAAGAAGCGCTGTTCGAAATACGCGAGCATCTGGGCTTAAATGAACCCCTGCATGTTCAGTATGGCCTTTTCCTGCAGCGTCTGTCGCGGGGAGACCTGGGAGAAACCATTTTCACTCGTCAAAAAGTCTGGATCGAGATCAGGCAACGTTTTCCGGCTACCATTGAGCTTTCTATTATTGCCTTAATGATCAGTTGTGTTTTTGGAACGATTCTCGGGATTATTTCAGCCACCAAGCAGTATTCTATCTTCGATTATACCAGCATGGTCGTGGCGCTGGCGGGAGTCAGCATGCCGATTTTCTGGCTGGGTTTGATTTTCATGATGATCTTTTCCTTGAATCTCGGGTGGTTACCGATTTCCGGCCGCTTGAGTGTACATATCGAACTGGAGGTGATTACCAATTTCTATATTCTCGATTCTATCCTGACGCAGAACTGGGCCGCTTTAAAGGATTCGTTATGGCACATTATCATGCCGGCCGTAACGCTCAGTACGATTCCGACAGCGATCATGGCCAGAATGACGAGATCTGCCATGTTGGATGTCTTAAGACAGGATTATATCAAGACAGCTAAAGCCAAAGGGTTGTCACGCTTTAAGGTGACTTACAAGCATGCACTGAGAAATGCCCTGATTCCGGTTGTGACGACCATTGGGCTGCAATTTGGGGTCTTGCTGGGGGGCGCCATCCTGACCGAGACCATCTTTGCCTGGCCCGGGGTGGGCAAATGGATGTATGATGGAGTCATGCAGCGGGATTACATGGTGATCCAGGGAGGCACCCTGTTTATTGCTTCGATTTTCATCCTGATTAATCTGGTCGTTGATGTCTTATATGCCGTTGTCAATCCCAGGATAAGTGTCCAGTAAATTGAAAGTTTTCAAAGTGGATCACCGAATCAATTCAATCAGATTCTGTTCTATCCAAACCGGTCTAATGTCTACTGAACGTTAAAAGCCGCTATATGAAAGAAGAGACTATCAAAGATCCCTATGATCGACATCCCATGCTGGAGCAGCTGAGCCAGCTTTGGAGGAACAAAACGGCAGTCGCCGGGTTGATTATTATCGTCATTTTTATTCTGGCTGCGTTACTTGCGCCCTGGATCAGTCCCCATGATCCGCTGGATGTGTCACTCTATGATCAGCTGAAACCGCCCGTCTGGCATGAAACCGGTACCTGGAAAAATATTCTGGGGACAGATGATCTGGGCCGGGATACCCTGAGTCGAATCATCTGGGGATCCCGGGTTTCGCTGCTGGTCGCCCTGTTCGCAGTTGGGATTGCATTCGTGATCGGTACGTTTCTGGGTGCTATTGCCGGTTATTTCACCGGAAAAATCGACAGCGCCATCATGAGAATCATGGATATGATCCTGTCCTTCCCCTATCTGTTGCTCGCCATTGTCGTGGTGGCTTATCTGGGTCCCAACCTGCGGAACGCCATGATGGCCATCGCGATTACCTACGTGCCGCGGTTTGCCCGCATTGTCAGGGGCAGTGTTCTGGAAGAGGCGGAAAAGGACTACGTCATGGCAGGCCATGCGCTGGGGGCAAAAAAACGGCGCATTATATTTCTGACGATATTGCCGAACTGCATGGGACCGCTCATCGTACAAACGACGTTGAGTATGGCCTCCGCCATCCTCGATTCAGCTGCATTGAGTTTTCTCGGACTCGGGGCCCAGCCCCCGACACCGGAATGGGGCGCCATGATCTCAAGAAGTCGCAGTTTGATCCTCAGGGCCTCGTGGGTCATGACCTTTCCCGGCGTAGCCATTTTGCTGGCTGTTCTCGGTTTTAATCTTCTCGGGGATGGTCTTCGAGACGCACTCGATCCACGATTGAGAGACTGATGATATCCCCTGAAAAGAATACAGCGATGGACAATCATACCTTACTTGAAATTCAAGATCTGCAAACCCATTTTTTCATGCGCAAACAGATCGCCAAGGCGGTCGATCATGTGAACCTGTCGATAGAGCCGGGACAAACACTCGGCCTGGTAGGAGAGTCCGGGTGCGGAAAAAGCGTCACTGCCCATTCAATTATTCGGCTCATCCCGGAACCACCCGGGAAAATTGTCGGGGGAAAAATTCTGTTTAACGGTGATGACCTTTTGCGCAAATCAGAAAGACAGATGCGGAAAATCCGTGGCTGCCAGATTTCTATGATTTTTCAGGAACCGATGACCTCACTCAACCCGGTCTTTTCAGTAGGAGATCAGGTTGCAGAAGTTATCCAATTGCATGAAAACCTGTCCCGGAGAGAAACCCGGGATCGCGTGATTGAAATGTTCAAACTGGTCGGAATTCCGGCACCCGAATCCAGATTAAAAGATTATCCCCATCAAATGAGCGGCGGTATGCGGCAACGGATCATGATTGCCATGGCGTTATCCTGCAATCCCAAACTGATGATCGCCGATGAACCCACCACCGCACTCGATGTCACCATCCAGGCCCAGATTCTGGATCTGATGAACAAACTGAAAGATGAAACCGGGGCCTCGATACTTTTTATTACCCACGATCTTGGCGTCATTGCGGAGATGGCTCAAAATGTCGCGGTTATGTACGCCGGGAGAATCGTTGAATACACGGATGTGGATTCCCTGTTCAGCAATCCGAAACACCCTTATTCGATCGGATTGATGAGCTCTATACCAGTCCTGGGGCAAAAAACCGCTGGCGGTAAACTCAGTACGATCAAGGGCGTCGTTCCTTCCCTGTTTAATCTGCCCAAAGGGTGTCACTACTGCGATCGTTGTCCCGATGTGTTTGACGATTGCCATCGTGTTGAGCCGGAAATGGTTCAGGTTGGCGAAAACCATATCGTAAGGTGTCTGAAATATGTCTGAATCTATCCAAAAAGAGGAACTGATTGTTGCGAAAAACATCGTCAAACACTATCCGATCCTCGGGGGGGTATTCTTAAAAGAGGTTGCTTCTGTGAAGGCTGTAGATAATGTGAGCCTGAGCATTCGCAAAGGAGAAACCCTCGGTCTGGTCGGGGAATCCGGTTGCGGAAAAACGACCCTGGGTAGAGCAATTCTTAGACTGGAGGAGCCCACTGCAGGAGAAGTGTTTTTTGAGGGAGAAAATATTCTGGCGTACGACCAGAAACAGATGAGAGCTGTACGTAAAAAAATGCAGATTATTTTTCAGGACCCCTTTTCTTCCCTGAATCCCAGGAAAACAGTCGGGTATATTGTGGGAGAACCGTTGTTGATTCATGGCATGAAAAGCAGAACGGAGCGATCTCAAAAAGTCCAGCAATTGCTGGAGGTTGTCGGCCTGAAAAAAGAGCACATGAACAGATATCCTCATATGTTCTCAGGCGGCCAAAGACAGCGGATTGGTGTGGCCAGAGCCCTGGCACTGAATCCAAAATTGATCGTCTGTGATGAAGCTGTTTCAGCTCTGGATGTGTCCATTCAGGCCCAGGTTTTAAATCTTCTGAAAGACCTGCAGCAGGAGTACGACCTGACATACCTGTTCATTTCCCATGATCTGCATGTGGTGGAACACATCAGCGACCGTATCATGGTGATGTACCTGGGAAAAGTGGTTGAGGCCGCCCCCAGCGACGTCCTCTATGAAAAACCCCTGCACCCCTACTCTCAGGCACTCCTGTCAGCTTCACCCATGCCGGACCCCAAGGCGAAGCGGGACCGAATTATCCTCAAAGGTGACGTCCCCAGCCCCATTGATCCACCATCCGGATGCCGTTTTCACACCCGCTGTCTTTATGTCAAGGAGATTTGCAGCCAACAGGAACCCCCGTTGCAGGAAATACTGCCTGATCATATAGTGGCCTGCCATTTTGCCGGTGAAGTCGGAATCAAATAGAAGCCCCCTTGTCAAAATACGCTTGTCACCTGGTATCACAGACATGATCTCAAACTGACTAACGACACCTAAACCGGCTGCCTGCGAGTTTTTTCCCACATGAACAAGGAAGCCTTCCCACTTTGCCGTCCCCGTGCCTGTAACGCCATTGACAGCATTTAGAAAACCATTCTTTCTATTCAGCATGCTCTCTGCCGAGGGGATCAGCGAAATTGCAGCTTGTTCCAATGTGGTGATCAAGTTGGGCGGCCTGACTATGTCGGTCAATGGTTTTAATTGGCGGAAGCGGGTTTCATCGATCCTCTCCAAATGTAAATACTGCCGTAAATGCCCGGAGGCCCAGAGTGGTTTTTGATAGGCCCGTTGCAAGCTCACATGACCGGGCACACGCACTGTTCCTGCCTGAATTGGAATTTCCCCACAAATGGCGTTAAACAGTGTAGTTTTGCCAACCCCATTCCCACCGATGATCGCCGTACGGCGCCCTTTTGCGATGGAAAGGGAAAAGTCCTGGATAATCGTTTTTCAGCATATTTGATCGATAGATTGTTAACAACTAACAGAGTGTCGGGGGGTTTATCCGCCGTTCCGAACTTCAGCTGTTGATATTTTTCATCACATCAACGACAGCTCCTCCTTGCTTTCCTGTTGATCCGCAGATAACCAGCTTTTTCATCAAGTTTCTCCAATAAAGTTCCCCGCCGCAAGCAGTGGCAAGCAGTGGGGTATTTAACATTTTTGATATCTGGATCCCGGATCGGCGTCCGGGATGACGGGACGCCCCAAGGGGGGGGGGAGGGGTATTAAACCCTTTGCTCCGCAATAAACGTTGTTAAACGATCAGATCAGTCGACAGGTCCGATTTTTCTTTTGATTCGGCACCAAAATCACCGGAATGAGTTATCACAGCCGGTTTTGGACTTGTGTCCACATACAGGCGAAATATATCAGGTCTCGCATAATGACCTACCACATCGAAATCATATTTCCCCTGCGGAATCTGGTCCAGATCAAGCTCGGCCATGAAGATACCGGGCCCCTCGAAATTAGGTGACACCAAGACCTGACCCAGAGGGTCGATTATACAGGCACCGCCTCTCATCAGGACCGTTTCTGGTGCATCACCACCAAAGGGTTCGAATTGGGCTGCATAGTCTTCCGGGCAGTCATTTCGGGTGAGATACTGGCAGGCGCTCAGGACAAAACAGCGACCTTCCAGCGCGATATGCCGCATCGTCGACAACCAGGTGTCTCGGGTATCAGCCGTCGGTGCGCAATATAGTTGGACGCCCTGGGCAAACATGTGCATTCTCAGAAACGGCATATAGTTCTCCCAACAGATCACGCTGCCTATCCGCCCCAGAGATGTATCAACCGCTTCCATGGTCGATCCGTCACCATACCCCCACACCAGACGCTCAGCCGCCGTGGGCATCAATTTGCGATGTTTGCTCAACAGCTCTCCGCTAGGTCCAAATGTCAATGCAGTACAGTAAAGGGTCCCACCATCCCGTTCGATGACCCCGATCACCATAAAAACTCCCGCAGTTTTCGCGGCCTTACCCAAGGCAATCGTCGCCGGACCTGGTACTTCAATAGAGCTTTCATAGTAACGACGAAAATCCACACGCCCTTCCGGCAGTCGAAATCCCACCCGAGCACCGAAATCCAGCCCCACAGGATACGCTGAGACAAAGGCCTCTGGTAGAACGACCAACTGAGCTCCTAGATCCGCGGCCTTTTGCAGAATTTCCACTACTTTAGCAATAGTGGCCTCGCTGTTAAAGACAACCGGTGCTTCCTGCACGACTGCCGCTTTAACTATAGTCATTTGCCTCCGTTTGTTGGCTGCTTGTTTTTATGAGAATAATGCCATGGAAATGATCCGCACCTGGTATAAACTCGTTTCAGTTGGGAGATCAGGCAAAGATGATATTTCTGTTGCCTTTGTTTTGCTGATAAACAGCAGATAACCCGGCGTAAGTTTTTTTGATCTTCTCAATCTTTCCTATAAATTCATCTTTAGCACTCTGTTTACAAGCACTGATCATGTTTCTGATACTCTCGCTTTTCCAGTATTCGTTTTCCCTGGCATATTCCCCGGGATCGAGTTTGAAGAGCTGTTTCAGGATTTTTAAATCATGCCCGATTCGGAAAGAATCGCGAGAATCTTCATGGCTGAAAAGGTAGTAAAAGTTATCATACCCTCCCCAGGTTATGGCCGACAAACAGAGAGTGCATGGCTCATGGGTTGCTAAGAAAATGCACTTGTCTGGATGGGGCCTTTTCGATTCTGGCATTTCATATAGCAATTTAATCGCGTGCATTTCGCCATGCCATAACGGATTTGCCGTCTCGTTGTTCGTTGCTGCAATCACTGTTGATAAATCAGACTTGCGAAGAATGGCAGCGCCAAAAACCTTGTTTCCTTTTTTTACACCTGTCTCAGTTAACGGAATAATCTCCTGCTCGATTACCTGCAGTAACCGATTAATCAACTGCTGTTTTGTTTTTTGTGTGCTTGAATGACTATTGTTATCCATAAGTTCACGGGTCAAATATGACTGGTTTTTTATTGTCTCTACCGCATCTATATTTCTGCCTTATCACCATACTCTGTTTTGATCAACACAAACGATGAATGTTAACAGAAAGATTCAATCTCTTTTTTTACGTCCGTGTTTTGACCGGCAGGGATGATATTGAAAGCGGTTTTTTTTAAATTCATCTTTGACATCTTAGATTTTTGCAGAAAGCTAAATGATGAATCCCGGATCGAGCTTATGAGGATTTTCTAGATGTTCTTAGTTTGGCGTAGCGAAAATGAGCCTTGTTTGAACAAGGCACGAGCAAGTTTGGCGGGTTTTATCGTTTCGTTTTCATTCTGCAAAAACCTAACCGGACATTGCTGTGTAAAATCCAGGTTTTCTGGATCATACACCTGTCAGTTTATGATAAGGTGAATCTGAATAAATAACAACAGCTGCTTTGTGGACTTCCATGAGAGCCAGAAGTGTATTTAGTACAGCAGGTTTCCTATCATTCTTGAATATAATTGGTACCCTTAAATGTCAAGTAAATCATGAGAACCTGTGTTATCACAGTTTCAGGGCTTGAGTTGTCTGGCAGTTGTCAAACATTCTGCTTTCAAATATGATGGTCTTCACATTAACTATCAGTATACTAAAATCTTTTTTAGGTAGACATAAACTGGGTATGAGACAGGAAACCTCTACAACAATTGGAAAATGGGCCATTATCCTGATTTGCCTGGCTACTTTAGCAGGTTGTGGTGCTGGGGAATCAAACAAAAAACAACCCTCTGCCAAAAATGGAGTCCTTGATTTGACGACATGGGACTTTGAGAATGACGGCACTGTGAAACTTGATGGTGAATGGGAGTTTTATTGGGAGCAGCTGATACAACCTCAAGACTTTATCGAAAACACATCTGTCCCAGAGGTCAACTATTTTTCGATCCCAGGTATTTGGAATGAGCATGTGATTGACGGGAAGAAGCTGGGTGGACACGGTTATGCAACCTTTCGCCTGCTGATTAAAGTAGAACCGGGAAAAGAGTTTTTTGCGATCAAAGCACTGGAGATGGCCCATGCGTATAAAATGTGGATCAACTCCAAAGAGGGGCTATCCAATGGTATCGTTGGTACGAGTCAGGAGACGATGACGCCACAGTATCTCTCAAAAAGATCCGTCATCCGACCTGAAAATGGGACCGTTGAACTGGTGCTGCAGGTGTCTAATTTCGTCCATAGACGGGGAGGAGTATGGAATCCCTTTGACTTTGGTACCGTGGATCAAATTAATGAAATCCGGGAGAGAAACCTGATCATTGAGTTTATCATGTTCGGAAGTATTTTAATTATGGGTTTCTACCATTTGGGACTTTTTCTGCTGCGGAAAAAAGAGCGTTCTACCCTGTACTTTGGAGCTTTCTGTTTACTGATCGCTCTGAGAGTGGCTGTAACAGGTGAACGTGTCATGCATACCTATTTCCCCTGGTTTGGATGGGAGATGCTGGTACGCTTGGAATATCTGGCTTTCTATTTAGGTGCCCCCTGCTTTTTTCTGTTCCTGAGTTCCCTATTTCCACAAAAATCCCAAATTCCAATTCGAATTATTATTTCAATAGCGCTGATTTTCAGTGCCGTTACAGTGGTCACCCCCCCAAGGTTATTCACTCATGCGCTCCCATATTATCAGATTTTCAGCTTGGCCTCAGCTGGCTATATGTGGACGATCGTTATTCGTGCCCTTTTTAGAAAGGAAGAGGGATCATTCTTAATTTTTCTGGGTTCAATGGTTCTGATAGTCACACTCATTCATGATATTCTGCTGGCGAATGGGCTGATTTATAGTATCAATTTTTCACCATTGGGATTATTCACTTTTATTTTTGTTCAATCACTTGAAATTTCCATCCGGTTTTCCAAGGCTTTTTCAGTAGCTGAAATACTTTCGAATGAACTGGAAGAGAAAGTAGAACATCGAACCCAGGGCCTTCGAATAGCCAACGAGGAGATCGAATTATCAAATAGAAAGCTTCAGGAGACACAGTCCCAACTGTTCCAATCTCAAAAAATGGAGGCTATGGGAACCCTGGCGGGGGGCATCGCCCATGATTTTAACAACATTTTAGGAACAATGATGGGCTATACGGAATTACTGATCAGCGATCAACCGACGGATAGCCAGGAAAAAAAGTACCTTGAAGTGATTTATTCCTCTGGAGAGCGAGCAGTCGATCTGGTCAAACAGATATTGACATTCAGCCGCATAAGAAATCAGGACAGAACGCCAATAAAAATCCAAACATATATACCGGAAATCTTAAAAATGATGCGGGCCACCCTCCCTGAATCCATTGAAATATCTGAGTTCATAAACCCTGATTGTGGCCCCATCCTGGCCAATCAAACACAGATATCACAGATTGTTGTAAACCTTTGCACCAATGGGGAACATGCCATGAGAGAAAAAGGCGGAAATCTGGATATTGCATTAAACGAGGTAGCCATTCATAAGGGGGATTACATTGAAAATCCTGACGCAGAGGGATTATATCTCCAACTGAGTATCAGAGATACCGGCGTTGGTATTGCAGACGACATTAGAGATCGAATATTTGACCCCTTTTTCAGCACAAAAGAAGTTAATGAGGGGTCTGGATTGGGTCTTTCCATCATTCACGGTATTGTCAAAAACCATCAGGGTTTCATCAAGGTTGAGAGTGAGCTTCATGAAGGATCTCAATTTCATCTTTTTTTTCCAGTAATTGATGAATTGGTGGCAGGTGTTCCCCGAGCTGAAATTGAACCGAAACAGGGTAAGGGGCACATTTTAATCGTTGAGGACGATAGAGACCTGTCTCTCTTTTACAGCACCACTTTAGAAAAACTGGGTTATGAGACCACCGTGCATTACAATGGTCAGGAGGCACTGGATTATTTTGAAGCCCAACCTGAGAGTTTTAATCTGGTATTTTCAGATCAGGTAATGCCAAAAATGACTGGTCTTGAGATGAGTAAAGAGATCTTAAAAATCAAACCTGATATTCCTATTATAATCGCATCAGGATATAACACAACCTTGAACTCTGATGAAGCCAGGAAATTTGGAATTCGCAGCTTTCTTTCCAAACCCATTAAGATTTCTGAACTCACCCAAAAAATATTCGAGTTGATTTAAACACAAAGCAACTCGCGAACCATTTCTAGACAATATCCTGCCAGACAGCTCTGTGCTTTTATCTCAATGAGCTCTCGACGCAGTACCGACTTACATGGTAGCTTGTAAATCATCAAATTGATAAATGAGTTAAGTTTTTTTCCTATGCATATTTATACAAAGACATGATTATCCGCAAAAACAGACTTCTTTTGTTAATCAGTATCTTGCTGGTTATAAGTTTTTTAGTCACCAGCCTGGCCAGCTATTATGTATCCAGATCTTCCCTGCGATCAGAAATAACGGAAAATCAACTCCCTCTGACCAGCGACAATCTATATTCAGAAATTCAACGAGACCTGCTTACGCCCATCCTCATTTCATCTCTGATGGCTAATGATACTCTGCTAAGGGACTGGATTCTGACAGGGGAGAAACAGCCTGAACAAATCACAAAATATTTGAACGAAATCAAGAATAAGTACAATGCGTTTACCAGTTTCTTTATTTCTGAAAAAACAAAAATCTATTATCATGCCAATGGGGTACTGAAAACCGTTCGCGAAGAAGAAGCTCGCGATAAATGGTACTTCCGTGTTGCAAAAATGAAATCTGACTTCGAGATAAATGTAGATATCGATATGGCAAATGCGGACGCCTTAACCATTTTTATCAATTATAAAGTTTTTGACTATCAAGGCAGATACATCGGCGCAACGGGAGTGGGCTTAAATGTGTACGCTGTCAAGAAAATGATTGAAACCTATCAGGATCGATATCAAAGCAATATTTTCTTTATGAATAAACAGGGCGAGATTACCTTACAAGACTCAGTCAACTCGCTACCCTCTTCAAATATTTCGAAGATGGCGAGGTTGAATGAACATTTTCAAAATATTATCAATTCCCAAAAAAGTATTTTTAAATATGATCATATGGGGGCCACCTATCATGTCAACACGCGCTATATCCCCGAATTAAAATGGTACCTGATCGTTGAACAGGCAGAGGACAAAGCCATTCGATCAATATGGAACACACTTGTCATCAACTTGCTGATCAGTTCAGCCACAACCCTGATTGTACTGATTTTGATCTATTTATTAGTGTCTGCTTACCAGAAAAGACTGGAAAGAATGGCCTTCGCAGATAAATTAACCAATGCGCGTTTACAATCGGAAATCATTGAACGGGAAAAAGTAGAAGCACAAATTAAAGCCTCGCTTGAAGAAAAGAAAACCCTTCTGAAGGAGATTCACCATCGGGTGAAGAACAACATGAGCGTCATCTCAAGCCTGCTTGAACTGCAAATGGCTCATGTGACAGACAAAAAAGCAAACGAAGCCTTGCAAGACAGCCAAAATCGTGTGACTACGATGTCGATGATACACGAAACGCTCTATCGTTCTGACAACCTATCAACCATCAATATGCAATCGTATTTGTCAGAACTGGGGAGAACGGTTCTTCATGGGTACTCCACCAGCGATATCAATTTGAAAATCGAAGCTGAAAATATCATGATCGGCTCAGGTCAGGCATCTTCACTGGGTTTTATCATCAACGAGTTAATCACAAATTCCTTAAAATATGCATTTCCTGATCGCGGAAGTGGTGAAATTGTTCTGAAATTAAAGCTGGACAATAAAAACGAGGTTGAACTGACGGTCTCTGACAACGGTGTCGGCCTGCCGGAGGGAATCAATTTAAATAATACTGAGAGTCTGGGACTACAATTAACCAAAACAATTGCAGAGCATCAACTCAACGGTTCAATCAATGTTGATAGTGAAAATGGCGCCAAATTTACCATAAAATTTAACATCAACAAAGCCTAAATGATGGTTAATCATTGAATCTGAAATCACCTTCTTAAGACTATAATTAATTGTGATACTATACTCATCCTTCACCTGTATTGACATTTCATCTGAGGTTGCTATAGTTTGATCCCACAAGAACAATAATTTCAAAAAGGAGGAGCAATGAGCGCCAGACAACAAATCGAAGATGCCCTGAAAGCAGCCCCGAAAATCTCTCTGGAAGAGCTGAAGAAACTGCTGCCAGAGATCAATGCGGTCACTTTAAAGTCAGACTATTACAAGCTCAAACGAAAGCTGTATGGATCTGTAAAGAACCAAAAATCAAAGGCTCCGAAGAAAACACCAAAGAAAGCCAAGACGCCAAAGGCACCGAAGAAGGCTAAAAAGATCAGTCGCCGTCAGCAAGTCCTGGAATATCTGAGTAAAAACGTTGAGATCACATTTGACAATTTACAGACCACCTTTTCTGACATCAAACAGACAACACTCAGAAATTACTTAAGTGTCTGGAAAAAAGATCAGAAAATAGAGCCTAAAAAGGGAAAAAGTCCGGGAAGACCTGCAAAGAAGATCCAGAAGCCTGCCAAGAAACCGCTGAAAGCGATTAAGAAGAAACAAGTAGCAAAGCCGGCTCAGAAAGCGCCAGCCAGAAATAGCGAACTGATCGATTCTTTAAAGAAAACGATAGCGGCGCAGGAAAAGACTATCGAGACAATGAAAAAAACTCTGGATCTGCTGAGCCCCCCCGACAGTAATGAAGAGGAATTAAAGGGGATGACGCTCGCTGAGATTAAAAAAATTGCCACCACCTATTTAAAAGGGATTAAAGAACTGCCAGCTAAAATAAGAAGATGATCCAGAATTGACATCTGGCAGAGCAAAAGGTCTGCTAGATATTAATTTTTGATTTGCTGAAAGTTTAATTAACCGCCTCGCCATCAGGTCACTCAGATTTATCCGTTCAGTCCACAAAACACCCCGTAAATACATTCTCAAACCACTGTTCTACTCCAGGAATGTTCTCGAAAGTGTTATTCCGAAAATTGACAATGTCCGTTATCACTGTTAGAAAAGGGATCTTATCCACCCTCTCACTTCTCAGGAATGTCTTACCTTCAGATTGATCGAACGATATGCCATTTTGTTTGATGAAGAGATTTCAGGTTGAAACCTCCAGTCTTGTTTTTATTGAATAGTTGTTTTATTAGCAACAAAGGAAAAGGAAAAAGAAAATGGAATATAAACAGATCACCGAACCGTATAACCAATGGTTAGGCCAGAAGCAAGGGCAGAAATGTGTTAAAAATCTAATCAAACATGGGTTTGATGCTCATTTCGTAGAAACCAGAGAGGAGGCAGGCTCCCTGATCGAGAGTAAAATCGGTGATTTTGAGTCTTTTGGATTCGCTGGATCCGATACAACCCGCAAGATTGGACTGATTGAAAAACTGCGAGATCAGGGCAAAACTCTGTATGACCATTGGGAAGAAGGATTGACTCCGGAAGATGATTTACGGATTCGAAAAAAGCAGAGTGACTGCGACTGTTTTCTCTGCAGTGCCAACGCCATTTCCATGACAGGCGAAGTCGTGAATATGGACGGTGTGGGGAATCGCACCAATGCCATGTCCTTTGGTCCTAAAAAAGTGTTTATTGTCGCCGGAATAAACAAAGTGACCAAAGATCTGGACTCTGCTCTCAAGAGAATTCATGAAGTAGCAGCCCCCATGCGAGCCAAGAGCCTTGGCATCGAAACCCCCTGCGGTAAAACCGGTATTTGCGGTGACTGTAACGACCCCCTGCGGCTCTGCCGCATTACGACCATTCTCCATCGCAGACCCATGAAGACCGACATGTCCATCGTCCTAATAAACGAATCTCTGGGATTCTGATCTAATTATTTGCCTACTGGGCGAAGACTCACCTTTCTCAAGAGCCTCTGCCTTATCAATGCAATGGCGCTTGAATCCCCCATTTTTCTCAAGCAATCAGGAAGATCTCACCCAATCTGATTTGCTTGGTGTATTATTTTATCAATTAAAAGCTCTCTTTTAGCCAGGAGTTATAATTGCCGCCTGGCCAATCCATTTGGTCTCGATTTTTCGACAATTTTCTGCATTCAATCTGACTACTTCAATTCAGACTAAAAATATGTTAGAATTCCCTATATTCACTAACAACTGCCATTAAACCAATTGATTCTTCACTGTAAAACTGAGTGCAGTGTCAATCTTGTTATGAAAAAGAAACAACACCCCCAATTATATATCGAATCAGGCAGTAGAGGCACTGTGGGAGTGTTGAGGGATCTACGTCAGATTCAGCTGTCGGTGCCTGATAAGTATTTCTTTGTCAATAAGTACCGCAAGAAAGAGTCAGCCGGAAAAAAGAAGGATGGGAAGGGACTTTTTTCCAGAATATCGAAGGGGAGCGTTGAAAAAAGCCCAAAACTTGATATCAATCAGGCTGTCGAGCAGGTGAAGTCCTTCCATAACTCTTTCCAGGTCAAGAGTGGGGGTGTTCAGAAAACCTCAGAAGCGGGCGTCATGAATGTATCGGCAATGAACGCGTTTAGAAAGGAAATCAAGGACGCCGCTTCTGTGACGGATGCCGATGTTCGCTGGATAGCGCTGGATGCGATTGTGACTTTCATCGATTTGAAGAACAGCGGTCTTGGAAAGGAAAAAAGACTGATTCAGCAGGATTGTCTGAGGAAAATTGGTGAGGCACTCCACAGGGACGGTGGCCTGAGCATGTTTAATACCACCTGGTTTTTAACGATCTATAAAGACTATCTCTCCGGCTTCAAAATGTTTCGAACGGGAGAGCTTGAAAATATCAACAGACAGGGTGATCAGGAAGCCAAAAACATCCTTAAAAAGCTACAACGAAAGCAGTTTGAAATTCCCGTCTACATGCAACTGGTGGATAGTAAACAGCCGGATATTAAACTCCTGCTGAAGTACAGCAAATTTGGATCGGTCAAAAACAGCAAACATGGACAACGAGGATGTACCAGCCAGGATATTAAAAGAATATTTACGGATCAATTTAAAGTGGCAGAGGGTGAGCCGGCAAAGACCGGTGGATTCAGCGAGGTCAACATCATTATGTCTTATGTCATGTTTCTGGCAAGAATTCCGATGATGTATGAAGTGGTTGAAACAATCAAAAGCGCCATTCCAAAGATTTCTATAGAAACTAAACTCTATCAGCAGAAGATAACCATTACTCAAAAGTCGGTTCTCTTGGATCTTGCAAGTGCTTTATATCAGGGGGACAAGGCCAAGGAGAGCTCCAGAAAGCTTTATCTAATGGCAAAAAGCGTCTACAAGTATTGTCTGGGTGTCATCTCAGATCACCGGTTAAACAATAAAAAATTGCTGAGCACTGTATTTACTTACCCGTTGATGAAACAGGCGGCTTTATTGATCATCCATCAGAAAATATTCAGCAAAGAAAAAGATGCGTACTTGGATATGCTGAAGCAGGCCGTCGAGTTTTTAGAACCGGTCAGACAATGCTCAAGTTCCGGGGACCAGGGTCTGATTAAAATCGCGGGGTATGCTGAAATATATCAAAAGAAGCTTGAAATGATCGAACATCAGGTCCGTACTCCAGACTGATCAATCTTAAACTGCAGTTAAGAACCCTTTTGCTGATCAATCAGATTGCGACAAGAGAGGGAGGTGTTACACTTGTTCCAGAGTGAGCTTTTCTTGAATTGAATACGTGGAATCTGATAAATTGAACTGGTAACCCAGCCCTTCTTTCCGGTTGATGATAATCGGGCCTTTCAAGTTGACAGTGATTTTACTGATGTCTCTATCCATCTTCACAATCACATAAATCTCCAGGTCTCCAATCGAAGGGGCCTTCAACCGCTCCAAATCCTTCTGAGTTACATCAATCTTATAGTCTGCTCTGGCAATCAACGGATCAACAATAACAAAAGCAAAAACCGAGTCATCCAGTGATTGTAGAGTCCGGTACGGTAACTCCTTTACAGGTTCTATGATAATGAACTTCGTAAAATCGGGAAAGCCTGCAGGGCCTTCTGGAAACTCGATGATATCCTCAGGGTTAACTTCGATTTCACCAAAACGTGCCGTTTTATATTTCATGATGAGCTTTGTTATTATGGATTAAAAGTCCCCCGGGGAACCGGTTTTCAGAGATTATTCATCTGCTACAGTGGTATTCGGAGCAACAACTGCCAAGCAGAAGGCAATAAAGCAAGAAATGCACCGTTATTAATCTCCCTGTATGATTTTGAATTGCGGAGCGCGGGCAGGGTTGTTTTTTAGGACTGGCACGTGTAATGTTCAAAAAAATTCGGTTATCGTTAGCAGAGGAGTCAGAATTCCTCTGTGAAGTCGCACTATAGCGGCCAGTTTATCCGGTAACTTTCCAGATATGATCTCATCAGCGGGAAACGCATATGAAAAGGAAATTTCAGACAACCAGCTCCAATGGAAAACTGATGCTTAAAAAACTCGATCCTGGTGTCTTCGTGGTCGAAATACCAGACACAGGACAGAAAATCAGCCTGGGCTAACCGCCTGATGTGGTGAAACGGTTTCAACAAGTCGGATATTTTGGTAGTCATGCGGTCGATCATTTCATTTTGTCAGACACAAAAATGCAGGATGATTCAATATCATGAAATCTGATTGAATTCCCGGTCCTCTACGCACTTTATCTGAAACAGATTGTGGTTAATGGGAATTTCATCCCCTCTTTCTTCGCAGGGAAATACCCGACGCTGATCGACCTGGAAAATGATGTGGAAAAAGCACTGAAAATGATCAAATACGGCAATTATGGCGTCGATTGTCTTGAAGAATTGGACGGTTTGGACATCCCCGTTAAAACCCGGGACGCGTTGAAAAAAGAGATCTGCGGGTTAGCAGTGGGCAATGAAATCAAAGAGAGTAACACATTCATTTATCCAGTGTATTTGACGGAAAATCCAAAAGATGAAAAGGAATTCGCTAAGTTGGCGTCAGGTATTAAAATTGGACGTATCCGTTATAACACTTATCGAATTATCTATAAAAAAGATCATCTAGATGTCGATATCACTCTGGGGCCAAATGAAGTGTTCAGAGCCCCGGTTGAATATAAACATCTCAAATTCCCGGTGACCAACTTTGGTATCTGGCATACGGGAGAATTTGACGGCATGGATCCATATGGCAGTTGTGCCCACACCAGTATCATTCATAAGTATGAGCCCATTCTCATTGACTATCCGTCCAACATGACCGACATTATTAACCATAATGGGCTTTCTAAACAATCCATTAACACTGTCATCGCAACTCATAACCATGACGATCATAACGGCGCCATGGTTGAGCTGTTCAGATGAAATCACCCCTGCGAAATCATCACGACTGAGCCGGTCAAACATACCCTGATTAAGAAACTGGCTGCTCAGGTCGATTTACCAGAATCGACTGTTTCAGCCAGCTTTAACTGGACACTTTTAGCATTTAGAAAAGACAATCCGTATGAAACTGAAGAATATAATCTTGATGGTATAAAAATCACAGGCCATTTGAGTTGTCACAGTGTTCCCACAACGGTCTATACCTTCTCTATCAATAATGACGGCTATCATTTCACATATGGTCACTTTCTGGACATCGTTGCCTTTAAACACATGCAGATGTTGGTGGACGATTCCTGGATGCCTCAAAAACACTTGAACCACTTAAACCGAATTGTCCGTAAGAGGAAATACAGCCTGATAAAATATGATTCCGGTTGCACTTCAGATGCAGCGGTTCCTTTTACTGTGCATGGACAGTGGCAGGATTTAGCCAACTCAGCCACCGAAAAGTCTTTTCGGGTGTTCACCCACGTCAACAAAAACCAACTGAGTAGTGAGTATGAAAAGGAAAGCCGGTTTGTGGAGATAGGCGATCTGGATTTGGTAATAAGAAATAATCCAGGAACCGGCACTGATCGGTAAGTGTGAGTTTTTCCTGCCGGATATCGCTGACCAAACCAATCGTCTGCATTCGGCCGTTGCGCTGAAACCGATGAAAGTCTTAAACCTCAATGCGGATATGATTAGAAAAGTGCCGGTCATTGTGGATAATATCCGGCGGATCATTCGCAAAAGAAAAATGTCGATTTATCAGGATTTAAAACAGATTGACCGGAAGTTTTGAGCTTATTAAACTCTGGGCGGAAACTTCGCCGGGTCGTTGTCTCTCTGGGCTTTGGGGGGAACGGATTGAATTTTTGGCAAAAAAAAACCTCCCGGGGGAGGTTTTCGAATATCGGTGTTGTCTAGAACAACACCGATAATGTTTTGATCTGTTACTATTTAACGGTAACGTTAGCAGCAGCAGGGCCTTTCTGTCCCTGTTCGATCTCAAAAGTGACGCGATCGCCTTCTTGCAGAGATTTGAAACCTGAGCTGTTGATAGCTGAATGATGAACAAATACATCGTCGCCATTTTCCTGCTCAATAAAACCATAACCTTTACTATCGTTAAACCATTTAACAGTTCCTTCAATCATCGTGGATACTCCGTTTTTATATTATTCGTTTTACTAAACTCTTTTAATCGTTTTACTAACTTCCAGCATCCACTCAAAGGACAAATGGCACTTTCAATCAGATCACACCCGGCTCGGAAGTGAACCGGTAAAAGTTTCTGGGCTCTTTAACCCAAAAAAAGACTGTAGCAGAAAAAGATTGCAAATGTCTCAGGATATCTTTTTATTATTTACAAAAATTGATTCATGTCAATTAGTAATAATTTTGGGATGAAACCAGATCACGCTTGAGACTCTTTGAAAGCCCCTTCCACTAGCTCTTTGCCGGGCATTCCCGCTGCTTCATATCTTCTTCACGATAAGCCGAAGTTATCCACATCCCTCATT
>Ga0075122_10000311_pt1 | contig 39958 bp, 46 predicted proteins | sample AntAceMetag02UKB_FD_69790 | JGI IMG/M metagenome (GOLD analysis project Ga0075122, IMG submission 69790) | Saline lake microbial communities from Ace Lake, Antarctica - Antarctic Ace Lake Metagenome 02UKB | ecosystem: Environmental > Aquatic > Non-marine Saline and Alkaline > Saline | place... | reverse complement strand
GGTTCTATTTTTTCTAAAATTAGTAGGATGAAAGAAAAGCTAAAAGTTTTAGAAAATTATGATAAATGGTTTTTCGTTGTGACTGATAGAAATAAGGTGAAAAAATATAAAAAATATGGAGATGCTGTTGACAAAAGATATGTGAAATCAAGGCTGGATAAGCTGGTAAAATTGGCGAACAAAACCCAAAAATAGGACTCTGATTTTTTGGGTGTAGGATGGGGTTTATCTTCGGAGAAAATTTACTAAAATTGCCAAAGAGTCAGTCGGCATAATATGTATGTATGATAGTACTGACGTGGGGGGGTATAAAGGACTTATTTGTCTCGGATTTTGATGCTAAAAGATATTAAGATTATTCCGATTATAGAAAGAATTACGTAAAAAACTAAAGATTTCGTCACGGGCAACCTATCAGATAAAATCTGAATCATTAAATTGGAACCGAACATAGTCCCATACCAAGATGTTGAAACTATTCCTGTGATTTTTGCCCAGTAGAATTCTTTAATTAAAAAAATCAGACTCAGTATTGCAAGTACCACATAAAAAAGAAATATTGATTGTCTAAAAAGACCTGAAACTCCATATGAGAATGCAGTTTTAGACAGAGAACTTATACTAAGATATACAAAAAAAGCTAAAATTAGTGAAGCAATACCATTAATTATTAACCTCTTCTTTTTAATGTCCATAAGTTATAATAAAAAATCTAGTTTAAATAACTTTCTAAGAGATATTTTATAAACAACAAAACTCCTATTCACTTATGGAGAGAAAATATTACTATATTATCTTTACAATATTAATAGTTATAATTCTATCTTTTGCCATTAACAAATCTGGATCTCTATTTGGGAAAAATGAAGTAACCCCAAACAATATTATCTCTGAGAGCTCAATAAACACTTCTTTTATTAAAGAGTCGCCTCAAAGAGTTGAAGTCCAGTGTAATGAAACATATTACAAAGTTGCCTTTATTATATTAGAAACAAGGGGCGATAAAGCAACCGAAGAAGAGATTGAAGCAGTGAATAGGATAAAGAAAAAAGTCTCAGAAAGATTTTCTGATAAAACTCTAGGATTAGCAACAATGGATACAACTTATTCCGTGACAGTTTTAGAAGTTGATGAAGGAACAGATTTGTGGGATTATTATGGGGCGGTAAATGTTTCAAACCTTTTCTATAAATCTAATCCTGATGAATTTGACTTCCTAGCAGTTTACATAGCTTATGATTCTCCAGGAAATATGCATTTTATTGGAGTAAGCAACTATATTGGAGGAATTGGGAAATTGAAAAGTGGGTTTGGGATTGGCTACCTATCTCAGTATGGAAGTAAGGGGAAATTATTAGGAATAGCAAACCTTAGAGAGGTAGAATATAATATCGATCCTGAATATGATGTTGCTGTAGTAAATGGAGTCTTACATGAGGTAGGGCATTATTGGGGAGTTTATATTGATTTTATGAGTAAACCTAATGGAAATTCATATGCTCATTGGAGTAGGCTTCTAAACATGAGCGGAAGTGTAATGAAAGGGAGAACTTGGGAGGATAATCAGAATGGAAATTTTACTAGAGTCTATGGGGAAGATTTTATTCATGGATACACGGACTTTGATTTATATTTAATGGGATTGTTGCCCTCCGAAAAAGTTAAACCTATATTTAAAATAATTACAAATAACTCAATAGAATCAACAACTGTTGGGGGCTACGCAGAAGAAATAACGGTGCAGGATATAGTTAATGAATACGGCAAAAGGAAATGTTTTATTTGTAATGGCTCGAAGAGATGTTAACCTATCCACTCAATCTCGACAATACTTATAAATCCCAATCACCTATCAACAGCAACGACAAACTAAATAAAATCACAAACAAAAAAGTTGTCCCACTAGGATGCCAACATTAAAAGGTCGGCCGCCTGCGCATATTATTTTCATGGTAAAAAGACTTGAAGCAATAGATGTAGAAAAATCCGAAGTTTCCGAAAGTTACACCGGACCAATACAACAAGTTGAAGCCAAAAGAGTACAACCGGTAAATATTGAGAACCTGAAAGTTTACTATCAAGCTTTCGGAGATGTAATTCCTAATTCAACAATCAATCATCAAGCCTAATCATACCCTTGCATATTACCTAATTTTCCAGAATTCCCACCACTTTTCTTAGCCGCAATAACATCATCAATTCTCAAAATCATAATCGCAACCTCAGCAGCCGAAGCAATCGCCTGAGTCTTAACCCGAAGCGGTTCAATAATTCCTTGCTCCAAAGTATCCTCAACTCGCCCATTAAACAAATTCAAACCAGCATTTTTCATATTAGCATCATGACTCGCCCGAAGCTCAGTCAAAACATCAATTGGATCCATCCCCGCATTCTCTGCCAAAGTTATCGGGATAAATTCCATCGCGGAAGCAAACTCTTCAACAGCCAATCTCTCACGACCCTTCAATGTAGAAGCATATTCCTTAAGTCGTTTAGATAACTCAATTTCAACAGCACCGCCACCAGCAACAATCATAGAATCCTTCAATGTCGCCGCAACATCCCCAAGTGCATCCTTCATAGCCCTCTCAACCTCGTCAATAACATGCTCAGTCCCGCCACGAATCAAAATCGTCAAAGCCTTCGGATTCTTACAACCCATCACATAAGTCATACCGTCTTCCCCCTCTTTCTTCTCCTCAACATAACTAGCATAACCCAAATCGCCCGGACTAATCTCGCTTAACTTCGAAACAATCTTCGCCCCAGTAGCCTTCGCCAAATTCTGCATATCCGATTTCGCAACTCTTCGCACCGCATAAATTCCTGCACGAGACAAATAATGCTGAACCATCTCATCAACTCCCTTCTGAACAAAAATAACATTCGCACCACTTTCCTTAATCCATTCAACTTTCGACTTCAAAACAGAATCTTCCTGATTCAAAAAACTCTGCAACTGATCCGGTGAAGAAACCGAAATCTTAGCTTCCATTTCAGGACCTCGAACTTCCAAAGCCTCTTCAATCAAAGCAATCTTAGCGTCCTCAACTTTCTTCGGCATATCCATATTAATTCTCTCCTTGTCAATCACAATTCCTTTAATCAATTCAGTATCCTCAATAGCTCGACCTTTCTGCTTCTCAATCCTAATGTCTTCTAAATCTACAATATTATTCTCTGAAACAACATCAACAGCGTCGACAATAATCTCTCCAAATTTCTCCTTCAAATATTCAGCACCCTTTCCAGTCATAGCAGTTTGAGCAACTTTCATCAATTCTTCCTTAGAATTAATCTCAACCGCCAACTCTTGCAAAATCTTCTGAGCTTGTTCTTCTGCCCAACGGTAACCTCGAGTAATAATCGTCGGATGAATCTTCATATCCAATAACTTCTCACCATTCTCCAAAAACTTTCCAGCAAGCATAACAGCCGTAGTCGTTCCATCCCCTACCTCAGCTTCCTGAGTCTTCGCAATCTCAACAACCATCTTCGCCGCAGGATGTTCAATTTCCATCTCATCAAGAATCGTCACACCATCATTCGTAACTGTAATTCCACCAGTCCTATCAACCAACATCTTATCCATCCCCTTCGGTCCCAAAGTCGTCTTCACAGTCTCAGCCACAACCCTAGCCGCAAGAATATTATTCCTCTGAGCATCCCGCCCAAGAACTCGACTCCCCTCTTCTGGCACTATATTTTCAACCATTGTTCACCCACCTCCGCAACTTCATAGGCTAAAGGCTTTTTTCCCTTAGTAATTCTCTTTGTCAATATTCCCACCATGTAACTATCAACACAAGAAGCAGGAATATCTTCAGCAACTTTCATATAAACTCTATTATCTCTCAAGAACTTATTCTCCATATAAAAAATATTAAACCTCGTTTTAGCAGAATCAGCCGGCATGGCCCAAGTACGAGCAGAAACAGACTTCCCATCGCTAGTAATACAATATCCATAGTCATCATTTGACGACTTACAAATTCCATCAAGGCAAGGTATCATATCAAATCTCAACAAATTTTCTTTATAAGAATTATTATACTCAAGTTAGTCCCCACAATCAGATTCAAACTGTCCCCTCGTCCCTTCAAACTTCTTTTCCAACTCTCCAACCGTCTGTTTCATATACTTAAGCATATCCTGAAAACTCTCTGGATGTTCTGCCATTAGCCTCTCAGTATCCTTAGAGTAAAGACTCATTTCATCAATAGTATTCCCCATTTGAACATAAATAGTTGGACAACTTCCATGTCTAATTGCCTGAATTTTTCCAACACTCCCATGACCTGTCATCAGAGTAGAAGCCTCTAGGTTATTTATTGAACCATAAACCTCTTGACAGAACTCTTCACAATGCTCAAGTATCTCATGAATACTATCTGTATAAAGTGTAAGTGTCATCAAATTTCCCATAGTATATCTACCAGGAATTTCTTTATAAGAATTGTTGTAATCCATGTCACCCTAGAATACTCATATAATTATATAAAGAAAAGACACATAGTTTAAACATGGATACCGGTGTGAAGGTCGGTGATCTAATGACGCGAAACTTTATTCACGTCTCTCCAGAAACCGACCTAAAAACATGTGCGAAGACTATGGTCAAAAAGCGAGTCGGAAGTCTAATCATCAAAGACGGAGACAAACTCAAAGGAATTCTAACTGAAAAAGATATTATATGGGCTGTTGTTAAAAAATCTAAAGAGGGATTAAAAGATATCCAGGCAAAAGATTTAATGAAGCGGAAGGTTATCACGATAAAACCAGGAGCAGACATAACTGACGCCCTTACAAAATTAAAAAAGAAAAAAGTTAGGCGTCTTCCAGTAGTTGAAAACGGAAAATTAATTGGACTTCTAACACAAAAAGATATTTTAAGAATTGATCCAGGATTATTCCAAACAATAGCCGAAACTGTAAAAATCAGGGAAGAAACCGAGAAGTTAAAACGAAGTAACATTGAGGCTCCAAGAAAGTCTGGAATCTGTGAGGAGTGTGGAGAATTCGACCTATTATATCATGATGAAGCGCAGTGGTTATGTGATATTTGCTACAACAAACGATAATCGTAAAACAATGGCTTTTTAAATTTCAAAATCGTCTATAAAATATGGTTACATTGTTTATTCTGGAGCAAGTATATAGGTTTTTTAGCCTAAATATTTTTTAAATTTTGTTAGGAGTCTTCTAGATAGACTGATTGTCTTTTGAGCTTACGAATCATAGAAAATAATTTGATATAACCTCCACCCGTTTTTCTTGCCGCATTTCCAATTTTCAAATATTTCATAAAAGCAAAAGAAATATCCTCCTTCTTAGTCGGAGAAACTACATTTTTCCAAGGAACAACACCTATAGCAAGATTTTTTCTAATGATTAATTTATTCATCGAAGTTTCCGCACCAAATCCCGAAATATTATCTAAAAAAGAAAAATTCCCAAGCAAAGATTTTTTGATACATCTCAAGCCAGACAAATAATCAATCTTATAAAATTTCCAAGGACTATTCCCATGCATACAAAAAGTAACATCTACCTTTCCTTTTAAAACTGGCAAAATTATTTTCCCTAAATTGCTAATCTTAAGACCAACTAAATCAGAATCTAAAAATAAAACGTATTCTTCTTTAGATTTCTTCAATCCATATTTCATTGCATGAGATTTACCTTTATTTTCTTTAAGAGCAAAAACTTTTAATTTTTTATGCTTGATTTTCGAAGCGGTTTCAAAAGTTCCATCTTTAGACCCATCATCGACAACAATTAGCTCGCGAATATAAGGGCTTTTCAAAACCACAGAGATAACTTTCCCAATCCTTTTCTCTTCGTTAAACGCAGGCATAATCACACTCACATTTCCCACCATTTAAAATCCAAGGAACTACAAATTATAAATCTTTAGGCAAGGAGTGAACAAAGAAATATAAACTAAATATCCCTAAAAATTAGATGAGGGGTAAGACTATACTATTCAGCATCTGTTCATTGGGCCTAGGGCATGCGACACGAACATTACCAATAATTCAAAAATATCTAAAAAATAACAATATAATAATTCTCTCAGATGGAAATGCACTCCTTTTTCTAAAAGACAAACTACAAAAACATAATGTAAAATTCTACAAAAAGAAAATTAGCTATCCTCCCTTAGAACTCGCCAGTAATCGTTATGAATATTATTTTAATCTAACAAAAGATGCCATAAAATTAAAATTAGCATTGAATAGTGAACAAAAACAAACAAACAAAATATGTAAGAGCAAAAAAATTGATTTTATAATATCTGATGGAAATTATGGGTCCTATCATGAGGAAATCCCCTCATTTTTAATAACTCACCAGATAGAATTTCAGGTTAAGGGCAGACCCTATAAATTTATCGGAAACCTCTATAATTTAAGGACTTACAGAAAATTCAGTCATTTACTGGTAGCCGATTATCCTTCCAAGAAAAAAAATCTTTCAGGAGAACTCGCGCATAATAAAATTTTAAAAAAGATTCCCCATTCTTTTATAGGAATTCTTTCACAATATAAAAAAATAAAAATTAAGGAAACAATCGATTATCTGGTAATCATTAGTGGATTTTTGCACCGGCACCGAGAAGAATTTTTCAATAATCTACTAAAGGAACTCAAACATAAAAAAGGAAAAAAAGTTTTTATCATGGGAGATTATCGTAAAAACTATTCAAAAAAAATCGGAAAAGATATCTCAATCTATTCTTCATTCAAAAATTTAAACCAAAATAAAATCCTCAATCAATCAAAGATGATTATTTCTCGAGCAGGATATTCTACATTGATGGACTTAGCAGAACTAGAAAAAAACTCTATACTAATACCAACACCACATCAATCCGAACAAGAATATCTTGCCGAATACCACAAGAACAAGAAATTTTTTAACATTATATTAAGTCAAAAAGAGATAAAATTAAAAGATCTTCAGAATTACAAGAAAAACTTTACAAAATTGACGAAAACAAATGATTCGTTGAAAAAAATTGACAAGATAATCAAGAGGTATTTAGATTAATGATCCTCGAAGAAATAATACTTTTAATTCAACAGAACAGTTATTTTCTCCTTTTTCTTATTCTCCTTCTTGAAGGACCAATAATAGGTTTCACCGCCTCATACCTTTCCTCACAAGGATTCATTAGCATCTTCGCAGTTGCAATTATCTATTTTCTTGGAGACCTAATTGGAGACCTAATTCATTATTGGATAGGATTCTTCTTAGGTTCCGCACATAGCAGGTTTTTCAAAAAGAGATTCAAATTTCTTACAAAGAAAACCTCCTCAAGAGAGATAAAGAAGATTCATCATCTCCTAGATAAGAATCTTTTCCTGGCCTTAACTATTATCAAGATAACTCCCCCAATATCCTCTGCCGGCCTAATCAGTGCAGGTGCAAAAAAGATTTCCTTCATGAGATTTTTCCTATACTCTGTAGTTATTTGTTTGATGATAGAAATTCCTATAATATTGCTCGGATATTTCTCTGGAATAACCATTACCTCATTCCTGAACATCCAAAATTTCTATAACAAACTTGCATTACTCATAGTCTCTCTCGTTATCGTTCTTTATTTGTTCAGTAAGATAAAACAGTTTCTATCGAATAAACTACAAAAAAATTAATCCTTATCCTTATCCCTAAAATGAGAAACAAATAAGATTCCAGCTCCAGCCCCAAGGAAGTTAAAACAAAGATCTAAGATTGTATTTACATAACCGCCAACACCAGCATCACCCCAAAAATATCCTGGAACGAATTCTATGATTTCGTTAAATGTCGCAATTCCAAACGCCGCAAAAATTATTATTAAGTACAGCGGAGAATAATTTTTAGGTTTCTTGTCTTTGTAAAATACTTGGGTGAGAATTTCAAAAAGTGCTACAGACACAAAGAATGTGGAGGCAAAATGGATTATCTGGTCATATTTTAAAAGAACGAATTCATCACCCAGATTAATCAAACCAATAGAGAGGACATCATAAAGCCTTTCACCAAAAATATAAATCGATCCACCAAACATATGCATAAAACCCATAATAACAAAACCCCACAAAACAAATGGGCTCAAATTCATTCTCCGAATATTAAATAAAATAACGAAGAAGATTATAACTAATGCCATGGAATAAAAAGAAAACTCATTGTTACCTCTAATTAAAAAATAATACACAAAGAAAAGAAGATACGCAAACGAAACAATCACTGCATACAATTCATATCTTTTTAGCCTAGGAAACTTTATCACCATAAAATCACTTAACCAAAAACATTTAAATATCCTTCTATACTCCTACAATCAGATGGCAGAGAAGAAAGAAGTGTACAAGCAAAGCATTAAACAGAAAGGAAATTGGAATTACACAGACCTCTACAATTTTTGTTTCAATTGGCTAAAAGACGAAGGCTACAAGTTAAAAGAAAAAGAATACATAGAGAAAATTTCTAGCTTCGGAAAAGAGATCCTATTAAAATGGGAAGCGTCAAAAAAGATAACAGACTATTTCAAACACACTATCAGTGTAGAGTGGCACATCTTAGGAATGAAGGATACCGAAATTGAACAAGATGGAAAAAAGATTAGCACAAATAAGGGGGAGGTAAAGATAACTATTAAGGCAGATTTAGTGAGAGATTACGAAGAAAGGTGGGAAGACAGACCCTTTTACAAATTTTTGAGGGGTATTTACGAGAAGTACATTATTCGTGCAACACGAGAAGAATATGAAGATGATTTAGAAGACAAGGCAAAAGAGTATATTAAGGAAATTAAGGCATTCTTAAACCTCAGCGGCCGTTAATCTAAAACAATCGTTCAATCACAACAATATTTATAAGATAATTCTAACTATTTTTAACATGGGAAAACTAGCTTTCTTCGTAATCGGAATTTTATGCCTAAGCTTAGTCTCTGCTCTCAACGTTTCCGAACAACACGACACAGACATTCTAATAAAAGATGTCAACAATTCCATAACCCTGAAACTTTCCATAACAAACGCCCCGGCAGGAGTGTACAATGTTTACACCTTGGCTGAACTTTCAATGAAACCCTCTTCAATGTTCACAATTTCCGAAGGATCTATAGAAAAAGATTTCACAATTTCCGCAACTGAAAATCTCGATGTAGAAGGATATTATACTTTTACTTATACATTAAATCATCGAGATATAGAAAAGATTAATAATAAATTCACGATTCAAATATTAAAATTAAAAGATGTTTTAGAAATCGGTTCAGAATCTATTGACCCAGAATCCGGGGAAGTAAGTTTCTATGTGGAGAATAAAGAAAATGTTCAATTGAAAAATTTATCCGCGCAATTCTCTTCAGTTTTATTTGATATTGAAAAAACTTTTGACATTGGACCTTATGAAATGGTGGAAATTCCAGTAGTAGTCGATATAGGCAAACTCCAAAAGACAAAAGCTGGAATATATCTCATCGAAGGAACTTTTCAGACAAATAAGGGAACAGAAAAAATTGAAGGAAATTTATATCTGGGAGAAAAGAAAGGGATAACTTCCACAGAAGACAGCGCAGGATTACTCGTCAGGACACAAACAGTTACAAAAATAAATATTGGGAATATCGTAGAAAATATCGAAGTAAATTTAAAAAGAAATATTTTCTCGAGGCTATTTACAAGTTTTAATATTGAGCCTACAATCACCGAAAGAAAGGGTTTGATCATAGAATATACGTGGATAAAAGAAAGGTTAAACCCAACAGAAGTTTATACTATTAAAGCAAAAACAAATTACCTTTTCCCATTCTTCACTATTCTTTTCGCCATCATTGCACTCTTAGGTCTCAAAAGATTTACCGAGACGAAAATAGAAATCAAAAAAACAGTACATTATGTAAATACAAAAAATGGAGAATTTGCATTAAAGATTACTTTAGCACTAAAAGCAAAAAAGAATGTAGAGAATGTAACTCTCATAGACAAAGTTCCTGCAATCGTAAAAATTTATAAAAAATTCGGATTAATCAAACCAGATAAAATAGACGCTGCAAGTCGAAGAATTCACTGGAACATCGGAGACCTCAATGCTGGAGAGGTAAGAGTATTCAATTACGTTGTTTATTCAAAAGTCGGAGTCGTCGGAAAATTCTCACTTCCAGAAGCCTTGGTAGTTTTCGAAAAGAATGAAAAAATCCACGAAGTTGAATCAAATAAGGTTTTCTTTATGAGCGATCAAGTTAAAGGCAATTAGTTTTTATACCCTAATTCTCTCAACAATTTATGAAAGAAATAGAAATAGTTCAAGCAAAATTGAAATACAATATAGAAGATTTCATCGTAGAAGAAATCGGGGATAAATGGGATGCTAAAGTTTCCGAAGAATTCATACAACCAGAAATAACAATCAATGAAAACGAACCCAAAGAATTTCTCTGGTGCGAAATGGAGAAAAAAGATATAGACCATTTTACTACAATCAAAGAACTATCAATACGCCTAAACAAAAAACCATTCGATATCGGATACGCCGGCACAAAAGACAAACGAGCTTGGACTTCCCAAAGAATTTCTATTTTCCAACCAGACATAGAAAAAATAAAAAACTTCAATCATCCAAACATCCTCTTAAAAAATTTCAAATGGAACAAAAGAAAGATAAAAATGGGATATCTCGAAGGCAACCATTTCAAAATAACTCTGAGAGATATAGATAAAAAAGATGGAATGAAAATCTCAAATCAGATAAAAAAGAAAGATTGGTTCCCAAATTATTTCGGCCCACAAAGATTCGGAGCAAAAGGAAATAACGTCAAAATAGGAAAACTGCTTCTAAAAAGAAAATTCAAAGATGCCATTAAAGAAATCGCAAATGACAGCCAGCGTCAAGGAGAATACTTAGAATATCATCTAAAAAGAAAACCCGAAGATTACATCGGAGCACTAAAAAGAGTCGATAGAAAAAACATGCTAATGTACATCCACTCTGTCCAATCGAAAATCTTCAACGACATTTTAGAAACTGCCTTAGATGAAGGATTGAATTTTACAAAGCAAGGACAAACAAGTTGCTTATTAGTTGGATACAAAACAAGATTCTTCGACGGAAGACTTGGAGAAATAGAACAACAAGTCCTAGCATCACATAATTTAACATTAGAAGATTTCGACATCAAAGAAATTCCTTATCTAAGAATAAAAGGCTCATTTCGAAAAGCAGTAACTGAAATTAAAGACTTACAATTAGAAACCGAAGACGATGGAGAATTTGAAGGCTCAAAAAAAATCATATTAGAATTCACACTTCCATCAGGAGTTTACGCAACAACTTTCTTAGAAAATTTCTTTGTTTTTAATTAAACTTTAGTCACGCAGTAAGCGAAGCGCGACCGTGGCTAACGAGCATATACCATGTGACGCCCGAAGGGAGAGTTATTGTGAACACAATAATCTTATAAACACCCTCGCTATAAACCTATATGAAAGAGTCGATAAAAATAGGTGTGTCCTTTGGATTAACATCGGGAATAATTACAACCCTTGGGTTAATGGTCGGACTAAACACTGGAATTGGAATAAAACTCATAGTCATCGGAGGTATCCTCACAATCGCAATCGCCGACGCATTCTCCGACGCGCTAGGAATCCACATCTCCGAAGAATCAAGCCATCGAAACAGCCACAAAGCAGTATGGGAAGCAACAGTTGCAACCTTCTTCACAAAATTAATCATCGCATCATCATTCATAGTCCCACTACTAATCTGGGATTTGTCGACAGCAGTGATCATCAACATCGCTTGGGGATTCTCACTCCTAACAATATTTAATTACTTCCTAGCAAAATCCAAAAAGGAAAATCCTTGGTTCGTCATCGGAGAACATCTCCTAATCGCGGCAATAGTAATCACAATAACATACTTCGTCGGAAGATTTATCGCAATCAATTTTATTTAATAGAAAATTACTTAAGTGTCTTTTTAATTACACTATAAATGGAATGGGGAATTTGGGGAATAATGTTGGCGATAATTCTTTTTATAGTGGGACTTAAAGTCGCAAAATGGATTTTCTGGGGAATATCAATATTAGTCCTTTTAATCGCAGGATATTTGTGGATTTTCTAAAACTTCTAACGATAAGGCGACAATGCTCTCGGCTGATTAGGATTAATGTAATAACCTTTTGCCCTTCCAGGTTTCAACAAAACCTTATGATCATGCAAGTCAGATAAAATCCCCCCTGCAATGCGAGGACTTGTAATCCCCATTTCCTTCTGAATAATATGTGGAGTAATGGCAAGTCTCGGATTAAGATTTTTAACAACAGATTCAGCAAGATTTTCCAGAGCCTTATCACTTTTCATAAATAGGGATCGAACTCCCGGACGAATCCAGGAGCCTGATAAAATAACTGGTCAAAATGAGTTTAAAAGGTTATCCTCCCACCCAGACCCGATTAACAGTGTTCGTTTAGGAATAGAACTGATGATTTTTTAGGATTTGCTAACCCTTTTTACAAAAATATACTGTAAATTTGCTTTTTGATAAATGTTCCTTAACCGCTGCAATTCCCCTAAATTACAATTTTTAATTTTTAATTCGACACTAGAATCACTAGAATTTATAACTTCAAAGTTAGAAAAATCTCCCTCACAATAAACTCCCTTTTCAAACTGAATAAGCAAAAAGGGATTATATCCCAACGATTTATAAAATTCGATTGAATTATCCAATGCCCCGACATTAATTTTATCATATTTTTTAAAACCAACTTCTTCGAATTTCATCACTAATTTCTTCCCGAAATTTCTTTTCTGAAATCTGGAATCCACTGCAATTTCACTAATCAATAAATAATCATCCCTGTGGAAACCACATATAATCCCCACAATTTCACTTTCCAAATAGATTCCAATAAAAAATTCGGGACATTTCTCAAATTTATTCTTTAGAAAATCTGAGTCTCTAATCCTCTCAACCTTCAATTCACTATCTAAGATATCCATTCCCTGAGAAAAGTTTTCGGAAGATAATTCTCTTAATTCTAAATCTGCTAAAAAACCAAGTTTTTCAAATTCTAAAAAGATTAATTTTTCTGTTTCATCCAATTCCTCAAAATTAACTCCACAGAATAATTTTTTTAAAAAAGGTTCATTCTCCAAAGGAAGTTTAAGATCGAGCGAATTTTTACAATCACGAATAAAGAGAGCTTTTTTATCCCTTCGCCATTTGATTTGTTTCTTCAATGTTTTCATTATTTTATATTAATATCGAATTCCTTCTTTAATTTATCCTTATATTCCTCCAATCTGTCCAACCCCAACGCCTTTCCATTTTTAATACAAAAAGGGGTCGGAGATTCACCATTTTCAAAATATCTAAAACTTTGTGCCACACATTTGTTACACTTGGACAACATCTTACAGCCCTCGCAACCTTTATCCATATAAGACCTAAATTTGTTAAAAATTTCACCATCCCAAATTTCTTGGAGAGATTTATCTCGGATATTTTCAAACTTCATAAATTTTTCAGGAATAATAACTCTAGATAAAGTACAGGGAGAGACAGTCCCATCCGAATGGATTTCACAAAAATTAATTGCTGCCGCACAAGTGTACGCTGATAATCCTTGCCGTTCCATCTCTACAGGCATATCGATTATTCTAACATTAATCTCATTTCTTTTTCCAGATTCATTAATCGATTCCCAAAATTTATTATCATAATATTCATAGAATTCAGAAATAAATTTATTTGATTCTCCCCGTCCAATGGGAATAATCGGAGAGATAAACCAATTCACAGGATTTATTTTTTTTATTAATTTCTGAAATTCTTCCATCTTATCAATGTTCATTTTATGTAAAACCGTAGCTATTGAAATGGGAATCCCCATTTTTTTAAAATAATTTATATTTTCCATAGTTATATCAAACATATTAGGATTATATTTTCCTTGAGAATCCAATCTTATAAATCCATGAGATTCTCTATCAGGACCGTCTAAACTTATTTTTATACTAACCAAATATTCTTTTTTTTCAACAATAAAATCCCGAATGTCATTTGAAAATATTCCATTAGTGGTTAAAATAAAATACATCCCTTTTTTAGTCAAATAATTGATAAAGTCCTTAAAAATCGGACTTTGAGTAACTTCTCCACCAGATAATACTACATAAAAAACATTACATTCAATCAGATCATCGACAACTTTTTTCCACTCATCAAGATTTAATTCGTTATCATTTTTTTCTGAATAACTCCCAAAACAATGCTTACATCTAAGATTACATTTGCTTGTCAAATTAATATAACAAGAATAGGGGGAAGTATAAACTTCATTAGTAATATTCATTTTAGATTAAATCAATTATAACTAATACTGATTTTGTCCGCAAGACATAACGTCATTCTTTGCTAAGAAAACGAGTCCACTATCCTCGCCTTCAGAAGCATTTTCTCCACCTAAATAACTAACGTAGGTTCTTTGAGAAACTCCGATAGTCCCTGGAGAAATAGCATCATAACCTGGGCCTTTAGTTGCATCAACCATATAAATTTTATCAGATAGAGCTATTTAAAGATTGTGGCGAAAGACTTCTTTAATTTACATTTTAGGAATAATCCCAATCCCTCCACCCAGAATCGAACTGGGCCACAGCGGGCTACAACCGCCTGCTCTACCAATGAGCTATGGAAGGATAAAACATCATACTGAAATTTGTTTATAAAGATTTACATTCCAAAAAATAAACATTTATATACTAAATCCTCGTCAATAAATTAAAGAAGTGACATGGAATATAAAAAATCAACTCTATCTATTGCATTAATCCTAGTATTATCTATATCCTTCGTGATGGCTCTACATGTTCTAACACCCTAGACATACGACGTCGCATTAGGTTATTCATTCAATGAAACTTTAGAAATAAACGTATACAATATCACCGTAAATAATACCTATGCTGGATCAGTAGCAAACATCACACAAGTTAACATCACACTTCCTTCTACATTCACATATATTCCATCAACCTCTGGAGTTGGAGAAAATGAAACCGTAGCCATCTTCACAAACACAACTACAATACTAACCTGGACAAATGCTACTGCTGATTGGTTCCTTATTAATGGAACTGAAGCAAGCGTAGGAAATTGGACTTACTTCTGGTTCAATGCTTCAGCTACAACACCTGGAGACTATAACATTACAGTTACGACTGCAAATGGAACTGCAAACTTCGAACAAAACATCTCAGTACAAATTAACGATACAACCGCGCCAGTCCTTACCTTTACAGGCGCATCACCCGCAGCTAACGCAAACCTTTCACAAGTATATATCATGGCAAATATTACCCTAAACGATACCGACGGAGCCTATGCAGGAAATGTAACTGATGGTATAATTACCTATTACTTGCTTTGGGAAAACGGAACCGTAATCAACACCACAGTCACATCAACAAATTCAGATTTAATCAACTTCACAGGATTAGGTGAAGGAACCTATATTATTAACTCAACTGGAAACGATACTCTTGGAAATATGAATTCCACAGGGGAATCAAGAACAATCGTTTTAGATACTACTTCCCCGGTAGCTGCAGCTACATGTACTCCTTCTTCAATAATCATAGGTGTAGGAGTTACTTGTACTTGTTCCGCAAGCGATGCATTATCTGGAGTAGCTTCTTCAACAGCCACATCAACACCCACAACCTACTACTCAGGAACCTATAGTTATACTTGTACTGCCACAGATTATGCAGGAAATTCCGCAAGCGATATAGCTTCTTATACTATAATTAATGAAGGAGGCACCGGATCCTCAGGAACCACAACATCATTCTGGACTAAGGGAACACAGACAGTTACAGAGGAACAATTTCAGAATTCATATACAAAAGCCCTTCAAGTAAGACAAAGACTTAAAGTAAAAGTAGAAACTCTTAACCATTATGTCGGAGTCACCGAATTAACAGCCACAACAGCCACAATAAGTGTTGAATCGGACCCTCAAGAAGCTACATTAATAGTTGGTGATGAAAGAATGTTCGAAGTTTCTGGAGATGATTATTATGATGTTTTAGTGAAGCTAAACTCTATTGAAAGTAGCAAGGCAAACATTACAGTTCAATCTATCCACGAACTAATCACAGAGGATACTACTGGGGCTGAAGAAGGACTAGAAGACGCTGGAGATGCTGCTGCAGAAGAAGATGAAGCAGCCGCTGATGAAGGATCAAAGGTTTGGTGGATAACCGGAACAATCGCATTAGTTCTAGTAATTGTTGGAATAATTTTCTATAAGAAAAAGAAGTAAGATGAACAAACGAGCCCATCATGAAGCAGGAATTCTGCCTTACGCATTAATCGCATCAATCATCGCTCTCCTTGTTGCAAACATAAAATTATTTTTTTCAAAAATCTTGAGAAGATAATTATCCAAATCTAAAACCACTTATAGGTCTATCAGGACCACCACAAACCATTTCATACGCTACCCCATCCTTAACATAACCCCTAACCCTATCAGGACCACCACAAACCATTTCATAAACATTATCTCCCTCCACAATCATACCTTGAGGAACATCTACCATTGCAACATCACTATCAATACCTTTACCAGAATTCCGCATACCCCTAAGCTTCGCTTTCACCTCCGCAGAGATTCCGCCCTTACTTCCTGCAAATGATGCCATAATTATAATATGTTATTGAACTATTTAAGTTTTATCCTTCCCTTTTGCCAATCATCAATCACCTTAATAGAAACCCGATTCTCATCAACCTCGCCACCCTTAACCAAATAACCCATTTTATGCCCGATATCTTCAAAAATCTCATAAGCTGAATCTCCTGAAGCCCCATAATATTTCTGAATTAGTTTAACATCCCGCTTCATCAAAAATTCAATTATCCTAATCGCAACCTTCTCCGGATTCCTAATCTTATGAGGATCCTTAGAAGCTGTCATCCCAATCTGAACTTTCCTATCCCCATAAGGAATAATCCCTGGCGAATCCATTATCCTCAACTTCCTATTACGAACCCACTGCGTCTTCCTTGTCGTCCCAGCCACAGAAGAAACTTTCGCCTTAGCCGCTGGAGCAAGCAAATTAATCAAAGTCGATTTCCCAATATTCGGATAACCAACAAGTCCAATCCTCAAACTCGGCTTATTCCAATTCTCAGCCATATTCTCCAAACTAGATTTCAACTTTCCAATCCCAATCTTCTTTGTAGACGAAACAAAAAATGAATTAGGATATTCCTTCTTCAATTTTTCAATATCCTTTCTTCCAATCAAATCCGACTTATTAAAAACAATAATCAAACGCTTACCTTTCATATTAGAAACCTTATCAACAATTTCCGAGTTCCGCGTAATCTCCGGCATCCGAGCATCAACTAACAAAAGAACAACATCACTATTCCGCAGAACATTCATAACAACCGGCCAAAATCCCATATTTATCTAAGTCAAAGAATTATTATAAATCTACCTACTCATTACAAACACAAAGTCTCTTATAATTCATCACAGCCGCTCCAGGATCAGTCATCTCCTGAAAACCTGAATAACACTCCCCTGTAGAAATTTCGTATGCGGGAAAGATAGTATTATAATAAGCCAATCCAGGAAGATTACAAGAAAGACTCTTAATATCTGAGAAGAAATAGTTAAAGACACCACAATCTTTAAATCTTGGCCATGGAAGTTCTTTAACCCCCCCATAATTCTCACAAACACTTGTACAAGACTGTTCTTCAACTCCCGCATACCAACAGACGCCAGCATATAGATATGAATCAGGAGAACAATCAGGCAATTCACATTGTCCCGTAGCATTACAATTCCCTTCATTTGCACATTCCTTAAAACCTTCAGTAAAAAAATCACACTCACCCTGGGCATTACAATATCTACAAGCATCATCAGGTCCGGGTCCATTACAACCCAACACTGAAACATCTATCCAAGGAGCATCCACAGTTACAAGATTTTTACATTCTCCAAAAGAACAAGCCATACAATGCTCATCACCACAAGGATCTCCCTCCATTTCCATATCGAGTACATTGCATCGAGGATCAGAAGGATTCCCTGAACAGGCCCCACATCCACCACATTCAACATTATCACCTATAGGTCTTAATGTACAAGCACCTTCAGTTCCAGGTAAGGCACAAGATTCACAAGTTCCAGAACATAGGGAATCACAACAGACCCCATCAGTACAAAATCCCGAGCTACATTCATTATTTTCAGTACAAGATTCACCTAGGATTATATAAACTCCTGGTTCAAGTTCCACAGGTACAAAAGGAACTCCCGGAGTAATTCCATCACTTTCATGAACAACTCGGATATTATCTTCGGCCTCTTTATTTGCCTTCTCCCACTCCGGACCAGACAGATAAACTTTCCCGATAGGCATATCCACAGTATCTAAAATTTTACCAAGTCGAGCTTTATTATTCAAGGTAAAAATTGGAGCGACAGTCACTTGATCTGGAGCAATACCTTGGGGAATCCCCATATCAGAATCCTTCGTAAAATTAAATTTGTAAGTATATTTTCCACCAGGTTGAGGAACTTCTTTCGTCTGATAAGTCTTAGTCGTTCCCTCAAAATTAAATCCAATCTCAAGCCCAGTCACATCAACTTCGTCTGCGCCCCTCTCGATTTGAACAAATGCAAATTTCATGGAAGGATCATAAATCGTATAACCTGACTTCACAATATTCAACTGAACATCAGAATAACCTAGATAATCAAGTTCAGCAAAAATGGGCAAGATAACTTTCCAAATAATTCCTACGCCAACAACCACAATCAAAATTATCAGAACCGTCGCAACAACCGCAGAAATCCCCCTCTTTTTCATTTCAAAATAATGTTTTCAAGACTTATAAAACTAATCATAAAACCGCCATTACCACTTCGAAATTAACCAGCACCCCTTGCCAGTCAAACAGCTTATAAATCAAATCGTGGCACGACATATATTTCCCAAACTATAATTCTATTTAAAGAAAAATCACGATAGATAATCAGCTTGGCATAAATACCGAGCGTAGCGGACTCCATTAAAGGAGTTGACCCACAAGAACCTTGGTTCTTAGGCAAACTAGGGAGCTAATTAAAAAAAAGGAGGAAAAAGTGATAGTTAAACTCGAAGTTTTATACGACGATATGAATAACAACGGCGGAAGAAGCCGTGACGAAGTGATTCGTGCGATCGATAGAGCGATGAAAGGCGCCACATGGGAAGCCAGTGGCAGCGGTTGGATAGCTAGAAGGTAAAGTTAAACAATGAAAACTCTATATCGATCTATGACTGCCGACAAGGCCTTTAGACGCGAATCAAAATAATTTATTTTTTAATTAAACTTATATACTTTCAAGAATTATATATTCTATGATAAGCCTAGAATATATAATCATAATAATCACCTTCTTAATTTATTATCTCGCAATCCTCATCTTCGAAAAAAGAGTCATCCGAGACCCACAAGAAATCATTGGAAGATTCCTATCTGTAATCCTTCTTTTCGCAGGAATTTCTCTAATATACTTCGCCCTAACTGGAAATCCGTTCCCAGGATCATCCCCAGACAATTACAATATCTATATTTTCATAATAGGATTCGTAGCAGTACTATGGACAGTTCCAGACCTCTTAGAAGAATTCAAATTCTTCAGAAACTTCAATAAAAAAGGAAAGAAGAAAAAATGAGCTCGAAAAAAATAGTTATAACTTCAATAATAACAATCCTCCTAATCTCCATAGTAGCCTCCATCATAGGCTGGAATTTCAGAACTTACAATTCACGTTTCTCAGAGCAAGAATGTAAACGGTCTGGAAGCTATTGTGTTTTCGACGGAATCCCTCAAGGGATGATGTATTCAAAACCCGCCGAATCAATGGAAGGAGTTCACGAGTTCAATGGAAATTTAGAAGATTATGTAGTTTCAATAGGTTACCAGCCCAAAGAATATCCTGCAATTCCAGAAGAAGGAATCATAAGGGTAAAAACATCAATATCAGAAATCTCTATATGGAATATTGATAATTATGAATGCAAATCAACAGGAGAAACTCCCGAAGTCATAGAATATTTCTCACAATTCTGCCGATCAAATAATCTTGGTTGTGGAGAGGAACGAAGAGCAATCGTCTGTGGAGAAGGCTATATGATTCATGACACCTCAGATTATAACGCAAAACTCTACGGCCCTTACGACATGCCAGAAACAATCAACTAATCTTTCACACTTCCAAAAACTCGTTCTTCCCCCTTCCATCGTTCCACTCACCCTATGTAACTTGTGCAACTTACTATAACTTGAGAGAGTTATTTATCCTTAGAAAAATTTAATCCTATCACATTCATAACCTATTAACATACTTTGGAAAAACCATCTCACCTTTCGCGATTAATCTCCCATCATATTTTCCATCAACAACAACTGCACCACACTCCGTACACCAAGAAACAACATCATCCTTCCCAGAATTATTCCCTGCACTCAACATTTCAACCATGTAATCCCCAACATGCTTATGTTTCCCATCCTTCCCCTTCACACAACAAATAGGAATGCCTTCCCCTACTTTCTGCTCAATATCATCTGCCATAAAAATCCCACCAATCCAACCTTTATAAAAATTATGGTTACCCAGTTCCACCACTCACCCCAATGTAACCTTTATCTTCGACTTCTCGTTCTACCAGAACTGTTACCAGACCTAGTTCTTCCACGACCGCTGTCTCCTGACCGCATGCTTCTAGATGAACCGCCACCACTTCTCGAAGTCCTTCCATGTCCGCTGTTCCCTCGAGCATTTCCTCTGCCCCGACTTCGAACATTTCCTCGACCATCGCTTCCGCCTCGACCTCGTGGTCTCTCGCCTCGCATTTTCCGCGGAGCCGGCTTAGCATCTTTACCTTCAGCGTTCTTAGCCCTCAAAGAATGATACTTATGGTCTGCAATCTCAATCTTCCTCTTTGTAATCCTCTCAATCTGATTCAAAAAATTCCGATCCTCTGCCGCACAAAACGAATAAGCAGTCCCGTCTTCTCCAGCCCTAGCAGTTCGACCAATCCGATGAACATAATTCTCAGGCTCGTTAGGCAAATCATAATTAATCACATGCCCAATATTCTTAACGTCAATTCCCCTAGCCGCAATATCTGTCGCAACCAAAACCTGCGCCTTCCCAATCTTAAAATTATTCAAAGCTCGAGTTCTCTGAAACTGAGACTTATTCCCGTGAATCGCATCAGCCGTAATCCCAGCCTTCTCTAAAACTCTAACAATTTTATCAGCCTTATATTTCATCGAAACAAAAACCAAAACCTTATTCATATTCTGTTGCTTAATCAAATCTACCAATAATTCATTCTTATCGTACTGATCAATAAAGAAAACGCACTGCTCGATTTTATCAACCGCCACACTCTCCGGAGCAATATCGACACGAATCGGATTCTTCAAAAAGTCCAAAGTCAAATCAGCGATAGTATTACTCATCGTAGCCGAGAAAAACAAACTCTGTCTATCAACTGAAAGTGAAGAAGCAATTTTCTTAATATCTTTAACAAATCCCATATCAAGCATTCTATCTGCCTCATCCAAAACAAAAAATTCAACATCTCTCAAAGTAACTTTTCCCTGATTCATCAAATCCATCAATCTCCCAGGAGTAGCAATTAAAATATCAACACCATGAGACAAAGTTCTAATCTGAGGTCCAATTCCAACACCGCCATAAACTGCCAAATGTTTAAAATTCAAATATCTACCATAAGCCTCAAAACTTTCGGAAATCTGTGCAGCCAATTCTCGAGTCGGAGCCAAAACCAAAGCCTTAGGATTCTTACCTCTCAAACCATTAGTTCTTTCCTGCAATTTCTGTAAAATAGGAACAACGAACGCCGCAGTCTTCCCAGTACCAGTCTGAGCAATCCCGATAACGTCTTTCTCATCAAGCAATAAAGGAATAGTCTGTGCCTGAATCGGAGTCGGTTTAACATAGCCCTTGCTATCAAGTGCACGCACTAACGGCTCCATGAGATTTAATTCTTTAAAATTCATAATAAAAAACCGAAAAGTGCCTATTTAAGACTATGTGTTTTGTAATTACTTAATGGTGACAATATCACTCCACAATTTCACTCGCTTCCTCAGTCCCACTAATGCTTTTTCAGACCAAACCCCAATCTACGCTTAACCATAATTAACAATAGAACAATCGTTATTTATCTTTACCTAACCAAGCACGTCGCCACGACCCAAACTATCCATCACCACAACCGACACAAGGAGGCCCTTTTAGGACAAGGGGATATTTTCAATAAACTTAATCTCATCCAACTTTCCAGAACTCGTATTAAACACAATAGTCCCCCTCCCATATTCCCTATACCAAGTGTCAGTTATATTGTGCGGATCCTCCAAAGGCTCACCCAAGGGGTAATCATAAACATGATAATCTAACATTGGCCTCATATACTCATAATCATTAATATAAAAATAAGTATTATCATCTCCAACTAAATGGTTCCATAACCATAAATTATATATAAAACTACTATTCGAATGAAAATCTTCATTGTCTGCCCAAGCCGTAAACAAAACTTTTTGACCATTTGCCTTTAATGCCTGTATCCAATCAATATAAAACTGAACATTAGTAGACCAAGGATCATCCATCCAATACCTATTTTCAGTCATCATCCCACCAATATCACCAAAATATTGATGAACTCTTACTCTATCTTGAAACCATCTATTATGGTCACTCCAATCCCTAAAACCATTTACTATAATATCCATCTCATGGCCCGAAAGAACATTTGCCCTCCTATACGTCTCATGAATAATCTCCATAGTAAGATCTGCATGCTCTTCTGTCTGATTCTGAATATCTCCACTTGATACCCAATTTAAATCAATCCCATCCCCTCCCCTTTTAAGCAATCTTATACTTATTCCAAAATTATCATAAAAGAATCTCTCATAATCATTATATGAACTTATAACTTGCAATGTCTGATTAACAAGATATTCTCTAACAACAGGATTCTTATAATTAAAAATTAATCTTCTACCATCTCGATCATTACTGTATCCGCGATAAACAGGATAAACAATAGTTGACCCGTCCCAATAATCCGTTGCAATACTATCAGGTATAGCCTCACCATCCTTATCATACAAAGGAGTCCAATTTTCATCGGTCAAAATTCCATAAGGCATATAATCCTCAGTTAGACTGCCAGAACATAAATGGAGATAATTTTCACAATAAAATTTTTGAATGTCTGCCCTCTGAATCTTATCAAACCTAATTAATGAGGGATAATCTGATTCATGAAATAGGGCAAATAACTCATCTATTTCAGAATCAGTAAGAGAAACAACCTTATAATCAAAATAGGCATGGTCCTTACTAATTCTAGAATTTCCATCTACTTCTGCAATTGAATTATAAGCATACGCCGGAATTCCCCCATATTCTCTAGCTACCGTAAACTCCACTAATCCTTCTGGCAACGGTGGATCTACTAAACTCGTATAAAATCTGCATTCAAAAAATTTAATCCCTTGATTAAAGGCATAATCCAAATATCCACTTCCACAATCTATCGCACAATTATTAGAATTTTCTAGATTGCTATCCGAATTACAAATAAGATCCCCACAAGCTATTACAGACGCACCTCCAAAAACATCACCAGCAATCACACCCGAAGCAATCAAAGCAACAATATCAGCTTCCCTAATATCTCCAACACCGACCTCCCAAGTAATCTCACCAACATTACCATCACAAAAAACAGGCGCAACAGATATCTTAGACAACTCCCTAGAATAATTACTCAAATTAACATTGTAAACCCTCTTCCCATTAACCTTCGGAATAGCCTCAAAAAAATGCTTAACAGAATTCCCATCCAAAATAAAAATCAACTCTAAACCACAAACTTCACCATCTCCCTTCCTCTCAACCTGAACACTAACCAAACCCACATTCTTATCCCAAACCGTATAACCCTCTGAAGAAACAATATTCAAACGAACATCCTCATCAACACCAAGATCAACATCAATCATCGGAACAATAGCAACCCAAATAATCGCAATCCCCGCAACAGTTATTAAAATAATCAAAACCATGGCAACAATCGCAGATATACTTCTTTTCTTCATTTTAATCATTAATGATTTAGATTATATAAAACTAATCACTCCACAATTTCACTCGCTTCTTCAGTCCCACTACTCTTATCAACCGCTTCCATAATCTCAGCCATTTCATCCTTAGTCAAATATCTCCACTCACCGCACTTAATTCCTTCTAACTTAACCTTCATAATCCGAACACGCTTCAATTTCAAAACCCGCGCACCCAAAACCTCACACATCCTACGAATCTGCCGATTAATCCCCTGCGTCAAAGTAATCCTAAAATTCCCATTATTCTTCCGCTCAACCTTACAAGGCAAAGTCGTCTTGCCCAATATTTTAACACCCGAACCCATCTTAGAAATAAAATCATCCGTAATTCTCTGATCAATCTTCACAACATATTCCTTCTCATGCAAATTCCCAGCCCGCAAAATCTTATTCACAATATCCCCATCATTAGTCAAAAAAATCAAACCCTCACTCATCTTATCAAGCCTACCAATCGGAAAAATCCTCTCGTTATAATTTATGTAATCAATAATATTATCCTCATCCTTCAAATCAGTCGTACAAGTAATTCCAATCGGCTTGTTAAACGCCAAATAAACTTTTTCTCTCTCAGTCTCAATCAATTTTCCATCAACATGAACTTTGTCATCCACCCCAACCTTAGAACCTATCTCAACTTTCTCACCATTAAACGTAACTCGCCCAGCCTCAATTAACTTATCAGCCTCTCGCCTAGAACAAAGTCCAGAATCACTAATATACTTGTTAATTCGCTTTAGTTTAACCATAAAAAGAAAATGTATTGTGCATATTTAACCCTTACTCATGCGCAACAGCACAATAAATGACCCTACAGACCACTACAATCAACGATTTTTCCAGCACCCCTCACACACATGTAATCATCCATCTCATCTCCCAATGTCTCAGCTCAAACCCTGCCGCGACCCCTAGTGCCTATTCCGCCATTCTACCGAACCGAGTGTAACTCCCCATTTTCGCTCGTATAACTTAGAATTATTTCTTTAAATTCTTATATTTTAAAATAAGAGGTATCTGAGAAAGAAAGAACAGAATGATTACTATAATTCCAAAAATCTTAATGCTCGCTTTCTCTAATCTAAACCAGAAAACAATACCTATTAAAACAAGGAATAAGTTTGAAGATACATCCCATTTTATTTTTTTCATATACTTACTGGGCTCTAATCGAGCATAATAACGGATCTTAAAGTAAGTGCCAATAAAAAACAAAATACCAAAACCCAAAGCAGCTAAAACAATCTTCCAAACCATATCAAACAAAAGAATCCCCACTTTATAAAAATTCCCCTTCCCCTACCTTCCCCACGACCCCACTCACCCCTGTGTAACTTGCTATTTGTCGCTTCGCTCGTGTAACTTAGAAATCAAATATCCTCACAAGCCGTTCCGTTCCAACACTTATTATCTCCGCATCCGCATGCATATTGGGGAATAGGTTCACAGGTAATTTCATTCCTCTGGGCTTCGCAAAGGTTTCCACAGCTATCTGGAAATTCTATGGAATAAGCACCACCTAGCGTACATTCTTCAATCGACCCCGTTATTTCATCAGATTTTTCAGCCAATAATTCTGCATATTCTGCATCGGTTAATTCTTCTTCACCACCGCCGATCATTAAGAAAACTGCAATAACAATTCCAATCACCACAACAGCCCCAATACTAATAAAAATCCACTTCTTACTTTTCGGTTCTCCAACAACTGGGGGCGTTGCCACTACAGGAGTATTATTTACTACAGAATTATCAACCACTTCATCCACCATCTTACAATTCTAAAGAATCCTCACTATTTAATCCTTCCCAAATCGCCGCGCCGTCCGCCCCCAACTCCAACCACTGTGTAACTTGAGCAATGTTTCGCTCCGCTCGTGTAACTAAAGAATTATTTCTTCTGAAACCATTTAACCAAGCCAGCCACAATAAGAACTAAAAGAGCTAATCCCGCAATTCCCAGACCAAATACGATTCCTGCAACTGGTCCTGCAAGACACTCCAAACTTCTAGAACATAGTAATACATCAATAAAATAACCAATAATTCCAAGAACAATAATTGAACCACAAATCCAACTTAATGTTTTAAACCATCCCATCTTAATTTACCTAATGTTTATCCCTTTATAAAAATTCCCCTTCCCCGCTTACCATAACAACTATCGCTTCGCTCATGTAACTTAGAATTATTCTTTCTTTTTCTTAGAAAAAAAACCAATAATTAAACTAATCACCCATAAAATTACAACAATTCCAAGAACAATAATGACAAGCTGTATTATTACTAAGAATAATTTTCCAATACCTATAAGAATAAAGTTTTTTGTTTCAGGCTCTTTTAACATTAAATCAATTATTTGGATAACTGCGGTAATAGCAATCGCAGATGTAGCAATCAGTAGATATTTATTCATTTTTTGTTGTTCAATGTTTTTTTGAGACTCCAACAGAAAATCCTTCCCAGATTCTTGAACACTATAATATATTCCCTCACTAAAATGTACTGGGTGAATGTAACCTTTGTGCCTTGCAGATTTTACAAATAATTCATACCGCTCCTCACTCAGCCCTTGCTTTTTCATTAACTTTTGACAGGAAGTACCTTCATTTTGAAATGCTAATCTCAAGAAATCATGAAACCCATTTTCATAAGTATCAATAGCCCTATCAAATTTTTGTTTTCTTCTTCTCTGAAAATTCCGTAAAGAATCTAAGAAGGATTTCCAAAGCTTCTTCTTCATTTTATCATCCCCTTCTGCCAATCCTTCAAAACAATCCTCATCTTTCACAATCCTCCACACAATCTTCATATTCCCAACTACAATCTTCATAATCATAATCATAATATGAATATTCCCTACAATCTTCTTTATCCCATTTACAATCTTCAATACAATCTTTTTCATCTTCTTTGTTCATAGAATACAAGGCCAATATAATAATAAGAACTGCTACCCATTTCCACCAATTACTTTTCTTCTTTTCTTCTTTCACTTTCTTCTTCATTTGATCATACCTTTCTGCCAATCTCTCAAAATTATCCTAGCACTTCTATCAACATCAACAACACCACCCTTACCCAAAAATCCCTTAGATTTACCGAGCGCTTCAATCAAATCCTCAGCACTGTCATCAACCTGAATATCATAGTAATCCTGAATCTTCTTCGCATTAACCTCAGCATCCTTAATCGCGTCATTCTCTTTATCAGTAACATTATCCGCATCCTTCGGCTCAGGCGCAGTCATCAAATAATAAACAACATCCTCCGGGTCCTTAACATCCGAATAAGTCCGGCCTCCAACCTTAACATCCGCCGCAAAGCTCTTCGACTCAGTAGAATACTTAGACGCAGGAATAACCCCTGGCGTATCCAATATCAAAATATCCTCCGACATCCGGATCTTCTGCATCCCCTTAGTAAACCCGGCCTGTTTCGCCGTCTTCGCCGCATTCTTCCGCGTAATAAAATTAATCACAGAGGATTTCCCCGCATTAGGATAACCGATCACTCCAACATGAACCCGCTTCGCTCCCCGCATCTCCTTAACAACCTCGCCCTTCGTCTCCTTAGCTTTCTTATCCCTATCCTTCTTATCCTGCAACTTACTATACTTGCCCGATGAAGATGGAACTTTAGTTCCCTTTCTAGAGGGTATGCCGCGTGCGGCGCCAAGCTCCGCTTCCTTCGCCTTAATCTCCTTATCATCTGGTCGTCTCGCCGCCTGAATCCTCTTCGCTTCCATCTGAATCCGACTCTTAATATTCCTCAACCCAATATTCTCAGTCGCCGAAACAAAAACATAAGGCCGCATCCACTTCGGAATCTGCTTCTCCAACTCCTTCAGGTCAACCAAATCAACTTTATTAAAAACATAAATCAAAAGTTTCCCCTGTTTCAAAATATCATCCTCAACCGCGATGTTCCGCGTCTCTTCAATATACCTCGCATCCAAAATCTCCAGCACAATGTCTGAAATTCTAACTACGTCCTTCATTACATCCGGATACTTTCCCCGCTGCTTCTTAATATTCGTAATCCGACCAGTATGCCGCGACCCGAATGAATATCTTACTCTTACCATAAAGTAGTAATCAAATCACCTGTTAAAAATCTAACTAATCAAGATATTTTCCCCAATTCTTTTCCAAAACATCCAACGTCAATACCTCTTTCGCCCTTTCATTAAAATACTTAGCAACCTCTGGATGAGAATATTCTTTCATTTTTCCTTCCCACTTTCTCTTCTTAACCTTATTCTCAATCATTTTCCTATCTCTCGTGAGTTCCCCAAAATCAATCAACATTATCTCCCCATCCATCAGCCCATATTCATACCCTACCTTGAAAGTTTTATCAGCGACACCATACCTCCACAATTCAACTACAAAGTCAAGACTCTTATCGACAACAGCCTTCATCTCATTTTCCTTTCCAGAATCATATAATTCATCCCAAATATCTTGTAATACTTCCACTTTCCTTTGTTTAATTCTGCCGCCATCTAAAAATTCTAAATGTCCAAACATCTTATAGGGTATACGCCCAGATTTAACAATCTTCAATCCCGTCTCCCAATCTTCATGCATATCCTTAACTCGGGCTTCCAATTCATCAATCTTACCAATATGGTTCAAATACTTAGAAACAGTAGCCGTAATTTCCTCAACAGTCTTCGGAGTCTTAATCACATAGTCCTCAAAATATTCAACATTCACTTGCCATCCGCCAGTTCTCTGTTTTTTATCAGCCATAATCTAACTAAGCAAAAACACTTTAAAAACTTATAAAAACCCCACCCCCTTTAACAAAACATGGTGAAAGAGGGATATTCTAAAATCAATCCAGTTAAGTTCGCGCTAGCTTCGGCGACAATCTTCGCCGCATTTATTCTAATCCTAACTTTAATAGCAATTATCGAGCCATTCGGACATCACCCACAAATCGCATCATTATTCTCAGCAGTATACGGCGGAATCGGATACAGCGTAACATACCTCGGCGCACTAATCGGCGCAGCATACGTTTTCATCGACACATTCATCCTAATATGGGTCTTCGCATGGTTGTATAACAAGTTAATAGATTAATTTTTCTTCAAACTCTCGTGCAAATGCAAAAAATAATCTGAGCCCTCATTTTTAGCCATTCTCTCAACAATTAATTCAGGCGTAGAATGCGCAAGCCGACCAAGAACCGGGTTATGATCAACAATCAAATTAAAATTCTCATCAAGACCTTTCGCTTCAATCCCATCAATCCGAGAACCCTCAGGCAATGTCTTCGCAATTTCATAACCCAAATGAGTCGCCAAAACAATAAAGCAATTCTTCTTGATAAAATAATCCGCCGTAGCCGAAATAATCTTCCCAGCAACGCCAGGCTCAGTCACCGCCTCAATTTCATCAGCCAAAATCAAAGTATGATCGCCAGGTTTAATCTTAGACATCTGAGATAACAAAGTTTCAAACGCACCATTAGAGGCCGAACCCTTACTCTTAGCGAAATAATAAATGTCAGAAAAAACCGGCAAATGAACCTCGCCATCAGTAGGCATCCCCAATTGAAACAAACTAATATTCTGCAAGATATGTTCCAACAAAGTCGTCTTACCCCCAGAATTCGCCCCCGTCAAAATAGAACATCGATTAATCTTATCCAACTGAAAACTAATCGGCTGAGCATTTTCCAAAAACATATTAGAAGCATCAATAAAAGTCAAATTATCAGAACCAACAGGATATTTCCTATCAACAATAACCTGACTAACACCTGAACAAAAATCTTCCACCAAAAGCAAAGCAGAAAGCCGCTCTAAAATCTTAGGTATACTCTTCAATTCCTCAGCACTTTTCTTAACCCGTTCCGCCAAATCAGTAAACTCATTCGCACTCTGCCGCTTAATCTGATCCTCAAGTTCCTTATAATCAATCGTCACCGGAATCTGCAAATTAAAAATATGTTCAGACAAACCAGAAACCCCAATCGCATCACGAACAATCTCCAAAATCGCCGGAGGCATCTTACCCTCGCCAAGCATCTTCATCAAACCCTCGCCAGAAATCGTCATCTCCTTAACCTTCACCGAAATCTTCTCATTAATCCCTTCAAGAATATTCTCGACCTCACTCGGATTAATTATCTTACCCTCTTTATTATCCAACAAATCAAACAAAGGCTCAAGCGCAGCAACAAATTTCTTAATATCCCTAGAAGTATCTGCATGTTTCAAAATTACAAAATTCTCTCGCCAACCCGAAAGTTCTTCCAAATATCTTTCAAGATAAACATTCTCAATCGAATCAACAAAAACTGTCTGCGGCAATCTCTCCAAGAGAATCTTAAAGTCGCTACAGTCAACAACCTGAATAATATCATAACGCTCCAAATCCAAAACATCATTCTGCGAAACCAACAATTGCACCGAACAACCCAACTTATTCAACGCAATAAAAGTCGATTCATCCTCAGTCACAACAGTAACATCATAACGCGGCTTCCAATTTCTCCGAGGCGTTTCCAACTCATTCAAAAAAGAATTATCTGTCAAACTCAAACTCTTAAAAAATTCCTGTCGCCTCAAAATCTCCGAAACATCACTAGTAAAACCAAACACGTTCCAAAGATTCGCACTCTCACTAAAAACAAATTTCGAAGAAATCTTAGACAAAACCTTCGTATGAATCGACTTCGCATCACGCGTCTTGTAAATAGACTCCTTATTTGTAAAAGATGTTTTGCTAGAACTAAACGGACTCAAATCATTCTCCGAAATAAATCGTAACATTTCCTCTTTCATACGATATCTCGGTCAGATTTACTTATAAGAATTATTGCACTCCAGTTATCAATAACTTCCCATGAAAATAAAAAAAGCCAAAACATTATAAACTTTATCTCCCACATAATAAAATGGAATTAAGCGAAATAAGAGAACATCTCGACCGACTTGACAACGCACTAATCACAATTCTAGCAGAACGAATGACTTTCATCCCAAAAGTTGCAGAATATAAAAAGAAAAACAATGTAGAAAGATATCAACCCGAGCGAGAACAAGAGATCTTTGCAGCAAAAGAAGAGTTAGCAAAGAAGATGAACCTAAATCCTGAATTAGCAAGGAAGATATTTGAAACAATTATCGAAGATGCACATCGGATTGAAAAAGAGATAATTGGAGAATAATTAATGTCTATCTCGTCTCTGAGCAGTATTTCGTCCACCACCCCTAAATCCATCTTTTGAACTTGAACTCGACCTTTTATTCCTTTCTCCTCGCTGTTGCCTTCCCCTATCATCTGGGCTACTCCTTCTAGGACCATCGCCACTAGATCTTCGACCGCCAGCATTCACTGTTCCTCGACCTCGAGCAGTCCGACCATGAACTCCGCCAAACCGACTTTTCCGAGCCTCGTCAAACTTAACAAAAATCCGATCATATCTCGGGGTATCAATCCTCTTAATAACTAACTCAGTATTGTGCCTCTGAATATTACCAAAACTGTCATAATCCCTGCTCGCCAAAATATTTACTGCAATACCTGACTCTCCAGCTCGAGCCGTCCGCCCGATCCTATGAATATAATCCTTATGATCCTTCGGCAAATCATAATTGTAAACATGAGAAACACCCTGAATATCTAAACCTCGCGCAGCGACGTCAGTACAAACCATAACATTCACTTTCGCATTATCAAAACCCTTCAAAACTCGAGTCCGCTTATTCTGATCCATCCCACCATGAATCGCCTGAGCATTAACACCATTCAATTCCAAATTCTTAACAACAAAATCAACATTCCTTCGAGTATTACAAAAAATCATAACCAAATGCGCATTCTCGTGCTTCAATAAATGAACAAGCAAAGAAAACTTCCCATTATCCTGAACATCATAATAAATCTGTTTCAACTTAGACGCATCAACATAATTATCCACAGAAATTTCAATCGGAGCCTTCATATATTTCTCCGAAAAATCTGCTAGGTCACCTGTTATCGTCGCTGAAAATAAAAGCGTCTGCCTATCTTTCGGACAAGCATTAACAATTTTTCCAACATCTTCCTTGAAACCCATATCCCACATTCGATCAGCCTCATCTAAAACCAAATAATCAACTTTAGATAAATCGATAGAATTATGTTGCATGTGATCAAGCAATCGACCCGGAGTCGCAACAACAATATCCGCATAAGCCAATTTCTTAACCTGATTTCCCATAGCGACACCACCGTATACCGCAGTAATTTCCAATTCTTTATAATAAGCAAACTCTGCCAAAGCACAAGAAACCTGTTCAGCCAATTCTCGAGTCGGCGTCAAAATCAAACCCTGAATTCCTTTTCCCTTTTCAGCATTCTTAATCATACCTGCACCAAACGCAAGAGTCTTACCAGAACCCGTCGCTGAGCCAGCTATAACATCCTTTCCTTCAAGAATCAACGGTATCGTTTTCTTCTGAATCTCTGAGGGCTCTGTAAACTTTTTCGCCGAAATAACTTTCAACACATGTTCACATAGACCCAATTTTTCAAATTGTTCCATTTTGTTTATAATAAATTTCCAAGAATAAATCTTAGACTAAGTCCCCATGACATTAAGCCTAAGGACTCTAACTTATTTACAATATTAAATAAAAAAGAGGCTTTATAATCCTATGCTTCAACATTTTCCAATCCAGAACTAGTAAGCGCTTCCCTAACAATTGCCAAATCTTTTTTGAGAATTTCAGGACCATATTTAACCCAAGCCTTCGCACCAGTCAAAAATACTCCTGGCTGTCCGTAACTTTGTTCGATACCTATTCCAATGGCTTGGTCGTTTTCTGTTTCTATAACTGCCTTCCAAGTTCTAGGAAAAACTCTTCCTCCTCGCGGACTGCCACGAATCCTATACCCCGACTCAGAGAAAACACAATAGCCCTTCAATTTATCTCCAACAGCATTAACAATATCATGAAATCCTTCTGGAACAGATTTACACTCTCCAGAAAATGGAGTCTTCGTAGAATATGCATCCACTAAAGGAAATTCATTTTCTTCTTCAACGAGTTTCTTCAAAGCCATAACATCCAATATCCAAAAACCTATATAAAGATTATTGCACTAAAATGATTATGAAAAAATGTCCAACATGCAACTCAACACGATACGAAAACGTCGATGGCGATATGAAATGCGCACGATGCGGTTACGTCAATAAATCTATTAAAAATTTGAATAGAGATCTAGAAAATCAATCGGTCTGAGCCTCAGCATCATCAACCTTATCCTCGGCTTTCTCAACAACATCCTCTTGCTTCTCAACCTCAGTCTTATCCCCGCCATCTTCCAAATCTTTCAACTCCCTTTCTTCCTCAGCCAATTTAACCTTCGCATTATAAATCTTCGTCCTTCTATCTTTCTTATCCTTAACACCCTTAATTTTATCCTCCGTATCCTTAACCTTCTTTTCCATATCCTCTAACTCCTTCTCATCATCATCCAACTCCTTCTTCTCTTCAACGACAACTCCTTTCCCATCCCCCTTTTTAGAACGACGAGCAAGAAAAACGATTATGAGAATCAACAGTATTAAAACAACTGCCCCAGCACCGCCAACATAAATCCAGTTAAGAGATCCATCTTCATTTGTAAATATCGCCATTCCAGTAAAACTCGTCTCAGAAGAATTTTCAGTCACAACACTTTCATACACTACCTCTTCAGTTTCATCAATAACTTCCTCAGTTGTTTCATTAACAACCTCCTCAACTTCCACAACAGGCTCCACTTCTTCAACAACTAATTCATAGGTAGAACTAACACATTCACTAGTACAATCTAACAACAAAGGCTCGCTTATCTCCGAAACATCAAATTGTTTATCTTGAAGTAATGTCAATCCCGAAAAAGTTCTAACATGATAAACAGCCCCACTCACCGGCGATAAAGAATATATTCGAGTTTCAAATAATCCATTCTCATCCGCGATTCCCACATCCTTATAATTTCCAATTGTAGCACCAGTTGTAGAATTTCGAACATTCAATCTAACTTCATTTCCCGGCCCTGCCAAGATTCTGATTGGAGCCGTCATAGCAAAGACTCCACTAACCATCATCAAAAACATAAACACTATCAACACTTTTTTCATTCAAGCAAATAGATTATATCCTTTATAAAAATTTCGCTAGTCCAATTAGTTAGATTTAAAAGTGAGATTTTTATTGTTTTAATATGGCGGCCCCATAGGCTAATGGCAGACCATCTCGTTTACACCGAGCAGACCCAAGTTCGATTCTTGGTGGGGCCATATTTCTTTTGAGAACTTAGTTCGATTTGCCCGAAGGGTACTTGCGAAGCGCGCAGGTGGGGCCATATTTTTCTATCAATCCCAGTAGTTACATTTAAATATCAAATTTTCAACATTTAATTATGGAAGAACACAAATCTTCTTCTGACGAAGAATCCGTCGAACAGAATTTAGCAAAAGACTATGTCCCAAAAGGAAAAGTCGGAAATTTACCAATGACTAATCAGGTAGACGAAGCTATGAAGAAAAAGATGGAAAAGACTCAAAAAGAGATTGAGAAGTTCAAGGATGAAATTTTTAAAAAAGTTAAGGGTATCGAGGCTATCGGTATCGTCCCGGCACAAGCTGCAAAGAAAATAGAAGAAGAATACGAAATTTCTGAAGGGGACGCGAAACGAGGATTAATTCATATCTTAACAATTATCCCCGAAAAACAATTCAAAAACATTGGACAGATTCGATTGGACGCAATAAGCGCAGCAAAAAAAATAAACGACAAATTCTGGGTACATATAATGACTCCAATAGATTTATGGAACCTCGGACTCGATTCCAAATTCGAAGTATTTGAAGCACTTTCAATGTCATTTCCAATTGTCGATAAAGGAATCCTAAGCCACCTCAGAGTTGCACAAATTCATAAGTCTTTAGTTCTAAAGAAATTCGAGAAATATGTAACTTCATATGTAATGGGTGGATCGCTTGCAACAGGGACGACAAAAAAAGATTCTGACGTGGATGTAGCGATAATTATTGATGACACTGACGTGAAAAGAATGCCCCGAATGGAACTTAAGGAAAAATTAAGAGGAATTATTTATTCATATATTGCAGAAGCAGAAGCAATTTCTGGAGTAAGCAAAAATACTTTGAACGTTCAGATTTGGTTAATGACGGAGTTCTGGGACGGAGTAAAAGATGCACACCCTGTTTTCTTCACATTCATCCGAGACGGAATCCCATTATATGATCGGGGAACTTTCTTACCTTGGAAATCACTTCTTCGAATGGGGAAAATTAAACCGAGCCCAGAAGCTATAGATATGTTCATGTCTTCAGGAAACAAACTCAAGGAAACTGTACAAAAGAGAATTTTTGACGTTGCAACTTTAGATCTTTTCTGGGGAATCTCAACACCGACACAAGGTTTGCTTATGCTTTATGGACAATCTCCACCAAATGTTTACGAAACAGTAAAATTATTCAGAGAAATTTTCGTTGAAAAGGAAAAAATGGTTGAAGCAAAATACGCAGATATTTTAGATGAAATTGTAATCAAAGTATGGAAAGCATACGAACACGGAAAGTTAAAACCCGGAGATATCGACGGTAAAGAGCTTGACAGATTATCAAATAATGCAATAGATTATATTAAAAGATTAAAAGAATTAAGAGAACAAATTGAAAAAAGAGTTCAGGAAAAATCTATTGAAGAAATTTACAAGGATGTTTTCGGAATGATTGGAAGTCTTTTGAAGAAAAAATCCGAATCAGCTATTCTGAAAGAATTTGATGAATCATTAATTAAGGAAGGGAAGTTTCCTCCCAGATTCTTAGAAAATCTTAAGATAATTGCCAAAACAAAGAAAGCTGTTGTAAAAGTAAAACAGGGAACTGGAAGGAAGAAAGATAACTTAACTCAAAAACAATCAAGAGACGTTGACAATGCAAGAAAATTAGCTGCAGAAATCACCACAGCATTAATTGAATATACTCAAAGATGCGACCTAGCAGCAATGGAAAAGACACGATTCATCCTTAAGGGCAAGGATATGAATGCAGAAATATTCTTTTTGAAAAATACATTCGTAATTCAAGGACCAAAAATCCAGAAATTGTCTGGAGACAAATTAGTAAAATCTGATACAAAAGAAGTTCAGGATCAACTTGTAGATAACAAAAACAAAGAGACAAAAATTGACTTTGAATCTCTTGAAACTTTGAAAAAGATCTTCGGCCAATTCGAACTAATCTACTAAAGGCAATCTTTAAAAAGCCTTTTTCCACAATATGATTACTCTTAAAAAGAATCTTTATGGAGAAATGCCCTAAAGAGAGTCTATTTTTAAGAACTATATAACATGAAAGCAACAGTAATACAATTTAGACAAGGATGTAAAACACAAAAACCTAGACACTTCCTTATCGAAATAGAAGGTAGTAATTCTCGAGAAGAAGCTTCTAAGTTCGTCGGTAAAGCGGTAGTTTGGACTTCAACTGGGAAAAATGCTGTTAAAATAAATGGAAAGGTTTCTTCAGCACATGGAAACAAGGGCGTTATTCGAGCTATTTTCGAAAAAGGTCTTCCAGGACAAGCAATAGGAACTGAAGTGGAGATTTCTTCATAAAATGGCACTAAGAAAGGCATCTGCATACAGTAAAAGATACGCAAGACCATATACTCGTAAATCCAAAAAGCGAGCAAGTTCTTATATTAAAACAGTTCCAAACTCACAAATCGTCAAGTTCAAAATGGGAGATATTAAGGGATTCGACAAGGGGGAATATCCAATTCAAATTCACGTAATCTCTAAAGAAAACTGTCAAGTTCGAGACAATTCTATCGAAGCTGTTAGACAGTATTTCAACAGATTCCTTCAGTTAAAGATCGGAAAAGAATTTTACCTTGGAGTACAAATCTACCCCCATCACATTCTACGAGAAAATAAAATGCTTACTGGTGCAGGAGCCGACCGTATGCAGACTGGTATGAGCCGAGCTTTCGGAAAGACAATGGGCCGAGCAGCGTTAGTAAAACGAAATCAAGTTCTATATATCCTTGGAGTTAAGAACGAAAAAGCAGAAATCGAAGCACGAAAATTAGTTCGATCAGTTAAGGCGCGATTACCTTGTAAGGTCGGAACTCAGACCATTAAGGCCTAAGCCTTAAAAACCTTTCAATCCTTTTATTCTCATGAAAACATTTTTTATCTTAGGACGTAATCCCGAGCTATCGCGAGAAGAAGTTTTAGCCTATATGCGGGCAAGAAACCGGGAACACAAGGAAATCCTCTTCGAAGAGAACCTCCTAGTCTTAGAAACGAACGAAGGAGAGAAGTTCGACATCCAAGAATTCGGCGGAGTAATGTGGTTAGGTCCAATTAATTTCGAAGGAAATAATCAAGAACTGGCGGAATACCTTGAAAAAAACGAGATTGTACCCTCAGATAAATTCAGTTATGCAACATTTGGAAGCCTAGATCCTGAACCGTTAAAGGAATTATTCAAAAGTAGGAAGAAAAAAGGAATGTTAAAACATGGAAGGAAACAAATCAAGTTTCAAGGGGGAGAAAAACATGACTTACCTAATGCAGATTTTACGTTATTCTTTCATGAACACAAAAATATAGTATACCTTGGAACTTCTACACAAAATTATGACTCAAATCAGGTAAAAAATCGGGACATGAATAAGCCTGTCCGTCGAGAACACCTCGCAATTTCCCCAAGATTATCAAAAATTTTAATTAATTTATCGGGAGCAAAACCTCGAGATTTACTTCTTGATCCATTTTGCGGAGTTGGAGGTATACTTCAAGAGGCCCTAATTAAGAAAATGGATGTTCATGGAATCGACAAAGATAAACAAGCAACTATTGATGCAGTCAAAAATCTCAAGTGGATTGCTTCAGAATATAGTGCAAAAAACAATTTTAAGATAGAAAACTTAGATTCAAGAAAAGCGCCAGACTTACAATTTGCCGCAATTGCTACCGAAACACCTCTTGGAAAGGTTCTGAGGAAAAAACCAACGGACAATGAAGCCAAATTTATCATTCAAAACTTCGAAGCTTACATGATCCCAATCCTTGCCAAGATTAAAAACGTTAAAAAACCGAACGCAAAAATAGCAATAACCTTCCCAGTTATACGCGATTTACACGTAGATACGCCCAAAATAGCCCAAAAAACAGGTTTAAAAGTCGTTATGCGACCAATACTTGAGTCACGTCCAGACCAATTTATTTCTAGAGATATTATAGTATTTCAATAGTGTCCTAACTATCAAGTAACAACAAATAGAAAGATTTATAAAGCCTTTTTACGCAAATTAATTATGGAAAAACCTATTTCAAGCGGAATATCTCCGGAATACGTTGCAGGAAATACCTGGAATACGTCTGAAGGATTCAATTCTGTAGGAAAAGCGAAAGTAGATTCCCTAAAAGATACTGTCGACGAAATCGAACATCTAATTAAGGAACGAACAGGTCTTAGTAACGGCTTCATCAAAGAAGCTGAAAAGATGAAATCTAATATTAATAATTTTTTAATGGAAAACGCACCAAAAGGAGAAGATGATTCTGAGTTCGCACGAGAAAGATCAGAACTTAGAAAGAAACAAATCGATATTTCTGAAGTACAACTTAACGAGAAAGTCGGATGTTGGAGAGATATCGCACTCTTAAAGAAAGAGCTTAGAGAACAGGAAAAAGAACTAAATCAAAAGGAATCCCGAACAGAAATGTTAAAGGGAATCCTAGAAGAATAATGGAAGATGCCGATAAAATTTTGCACGGAATGAGTTTCTCAAATAATCATTTAACTAGTCTAGCAAGTAGCATTACTATGGGTCTTGCAGATGATAAACCTGTGGAACAACTAGATGTAATCAAAGAGACCGTCGTGGAAGCAATACAGGAAGCGGCACAAGCCAATGTAAAATATATACAAATCACTGGAGAACTGGAAACACCCAATTATTCTCACTTGTTTAAAACAGGAACAAACATAATCAGTGAAATTGACAATCTAAGAACTAAATACCTTAAGGGTCATAAGGGGGAAGAATAAAATGATGCAAAGACCATTAACTGTAGAAGACATTTGTAACAAGCTTAGACCTGTCTTTGGTAAGAAAGTAGACGAAATTTACTTCCAGTATACCGTTGCAGACAGCCGAGAAGAACGAGACGAAATCGTACATATTCTTAACGCACTTTATCAAAAGAATTTGAACAAATTACTTGACCAAGGCGTACTTTTAGAACCTCCAAGAGAAGAATTAATTGACGGAACTTATAATTTAGCGACAGTTAGCTACGCACAAAAGAAACTTTTCCCATTCAAATTACGAGAACAAGACTGGCCACGACACATGTGTGTTACAGGTATGTCCGGTTCAGGTAAAACAACCTTCGCATTCAAGGTAATCGAAGCATTAAACGCTCAAGATAAGAAATTCTTAGTTTTCGATTGGAAGAAATCTTTCAGACCCCTAATAAAATCAAACGCAGAAGTAATGCTTTTCACAATCGGTGACGAAAAAGTAAGCAATTTATTCAAGACAAATATTAATAGACCACCTAAGGGAGTTTCTCCGAAAGAATGGATCAACGTTTTATGTGATCTTTTAACCGAAAGTTTCTCCGTATCATTCGGTGTACATAA
>Ga0075122_10000310_pt1 | contig 40087 bp, 43 predicted proteins | sample AntAceMetag02UKB_FD_69790 | JGI IMG/M metagenome (GOLD analysis project Ga0075122, IMG submission 69790) | Saline lake microbial communities from Ace Lake, Antarctica - Antarctic Ace Lake Metagenome 02UKB | ecosystem: Environmental > Aquatic > Non-marine Saline and Alkaline > Saline | place... | reverse complement strand
ACGATGGCAGGCGGGCGCCTTTCGAGTCTCCACGTAAGCCAAGCAGTTGGCTTACTCCTCCTACCACTCACTTTGTTCGTGTGCCGGAGGGGAGACTCGAACTCCCACCTCTTGCGAGACACGATTTTGAGTCGTGCGTGTCTACCAATTCCACCACTCCGGCAAATTATATTAACAAAATAAGTTTAGCCAAAATTAGACTATAAAGCAACTTATGCTATATTAAAATTAGATTTTTCTGTTCAAGTTTTAAGCTAAAAGGGGTTAATATGTCTTACAAAAAACTTAAACTTAAACCGAAAAAAAAGCGGAAACCATGGGGAGACAAAAAAATCTTACGCGAAATTTTATCGACATTAGATAAAGTCGAACGATTGCCTGAAGTACGCGCGATTAGGTGTGAAGCGATTTTGAAAAAACCTAAGCGTCGTAAAAGGCGTCCTGACGAACCCAATGTTTCTTTTTTTGCACCAAAGTTAGATAATTCGATGCCTTATCTTAGGGTTGTCGCTCAAACTCCTAACGAAACCCAAGAGGTTATTATTTCACTTACTTCAAGCGAGGTCCCGCGCAAATCACTCGCTGAAGTTCTTGATCTTTAGTCTCTGGCCAACCGACTAGTCGGTTGGCCTTTTTTTCGCTAAGATAACTAAATGCCACAAACTAAATTAATTGCCATTGCCGGACCCACCGCGTCCGGTAAAAGTGATTTAGCAGTTTATCTAGCTAAAAAATTTAACGGCGCAATCATTTCGGCCGACTCTCGCCAAGTTTACTTGGGTTTAGATTTAGGAACTGGCAAAATCACAAAAACCGAACAACAAAATATAGATCATTATTTATTAGATGTCGCTCGACCAACTGAGACTTTTACTGTTACTGATTTTAAAAAGTTAGCCAAACAAGCTTTACTTCAAATTAAAGAGAAAAATCAATTACCCATTATCACTGGTGGAACTGGTTTTTATCTCGATACTTTTATTTATGATCTGAATTTACCGATCGTGCCACCTAATCTTAACTTAAGGGCAGAACTTCAAACTTGGTCTTTAGCTAAACTCCAAGCTAAATTAGAAAAATTAGATCCAGCACGATTTTCGAATATTGATTTAAATAATCGCCCGCGTTTAATTAGAGCCATTGAAATTTCTAAGACTTTAGGCAAAGTGCCAATTTTAGAAAATCATCGTCAATCCCCTTACGATGTTTTATATTTAGCCCTTGAAGTCCCTCAACCAGATTTAGATAAAAAAATATATAATCGTCTACTTAAAAGACTAGACGAGGGTTTAATTGAAGAAGTAAAAAATTTAGAGCAGACTGGTTTGACTTGGTCTAAACTTGAAGCTTTTGGTTTAGAGTATCGTTATATATCTCTTTTTTTACAAAATAAATTAACTAAAGCCGAAATGATTGATAAATTATATTTAGCTATTAGACAATATTCTCGCCGACAACTAACTTGGTTTAAAAAAAATAAAAATATTATTTGGCTACCTCTTAATGAGAGCCGGGACCAAGCAGAAAAATTAATCACTAAATTTCTTAAAACTTAAACTACTTCATTTTTTCGTTAAAAATGCTACACTAAAAAAACCTAATGGGTCTATAGTTTCAATGGTAAAACGCCGGTCTCCAAAACCGGAGTTCGAGGTTCGAGTCCTCGTGGACCCGCAGTGAACAAAGTGAACCAGGTGTACAAATAAGCAAACTGCTTTGCTTATGTCGAGGAAGAGAAAGGCTTTTCATTATTAAATATCTGTAAGAATATTTAATTGAAAAACACCAGCGACAGTAAGTCGAGAGTCCTCGTGGACCCACCATTAAAAATAAAACCCTCGATTGAGGGTTTTATTTTTTGCTTTCGGTAAACTTAACGTGCTTTCTAAGTTTAGGACTAAATTTTTTAAGCTCGATTTTTCGTTCGACTTTCTTCTTATTCTTGCGCGTCCAGTAAGTTTCGCCAGTATCTTTGTGGACTAATTTAATTAAACGGTCTTGAGACATAAATTTAAAATAATATTTTTAACTTAAGGATTGTAACATAAGAAAGGTAAAAAGAAAAGCCGGTGATTTAGTATGAACCAAATCACCGACCAAAAACGATTTACATTAAATCCAGTCCAGGATTTACTCTGAGTTTTGATACCCTTTATTCTTCGGTCTGAGGTGTCTCAGACCACTCAAAAATGGGATTTCGAAACTCCACGATTTCACCAGGTGGAACCCGATGTGCTTCACAGTCGAATTTTCCTAGCAAGGTACAATGGGAACATCCAACCACGATCAATGGCTTCAAAGAATACACCACCGCCCGATTAAGATGTGCGTCTTTGGTGGCGCAAAACAAAGTGATCGGCTCACCAGGTAAAATTTCGCCTTCGCACCAAGCGCAAGAGATGATCATAGCGCTCAAACAAGGTCCGCAATAGGCCTTTTCTTTCGCTTGAAAAAAGTAAGCTTCTTCTTTCTTATTGTTATGAAAAAACTTCTGGATTTTCAGTGTCTGGTTTCCACATTTAATGCAAGACAAACGTGAACCAAAAACTCGATACCATAAGTAAAAAAATATCACACCAACCTTGCTTCGCATTCTGTAATCTCCCTTTGTTTGAGAAAAATTCTCATTCCTAATCCAATATAAGTACTAACCAATTTGAACAAGAGTGTCAATAAATCGTCCACAAAATTTAATAGCTTGTAATAATCCTACAAACGAAATGACTTGCACCCGCGAATCACCAACTGGCGGAAAACAGTTCGGTCTCTCCGACACACAAAAAAATCCCTAACGGGATTTTATTTGTGCGCCGGGTCTACTTTCGCTAAAACTACAGTGAGGTAAAACAGGATTCGTCCCCGCAAGTTCTAAGTATTTTAGTTCACCCTCGATAAACTCGGATTCCTAAAATACTAAGACTTCTGGACGGGCGCTCATATCCTTCGACAAGCTCAGGATATATTCCGCGCCTTCGAATCCTGCCCGAGACTGAAGCAGTTCAGTCTCTCCGACACACAAAAAAATCCCTAACGGGATTTTATTTGTGCGCCGGGCAGGATTCGAACCTGCGTAGCCCAAAGGGCGACGGATTTACAGTCCGTAGCAATTGACCGCTCTGCCACCGACGCATAGAACTTTTGTATTATGGCAAAAAAAACCTAAGTGGTCAAAATTAATCGACCTTCATTGTCACTTTCCTCGCATTTCGTTTACCAGCTTCTTTAGTCTTATAACTCTTTTTTAATTCAATTCGAGGTTGATTATCTATCATTGACACCTTCACAATTCCACCATTTTCAACACGACGTGAAATTATAAACTCAGCAATCGTGTTTAAAATTCGATTTTGAATTACTCGCTTAAGTGGTCGCGCGCCATATTCTGGATCATAACCTTCGCGCGCTAAATATTCCAACACTTCTGGTCCAATTTCTAATTTAATTCCTTTAAGTAATAATCGACGTTTAATTAGATCAAGTTGAAGACCAACAATATCTTTAATGGTATCAGCTTTTAATGGATCAAAAATGATAATATCATCTAACCGATTCAAAAATTCCGGTTTAAAGTGATTTTTTAAAGTTTCCATTATTTTATTTTTTACTTCTTCATAACTTGATTCCCCTCCTTCATTAAAACCAATTTTTTGGAAGCGATTAATAAATTGACTACCAAGATTAGAAGTCAAAATAATAATCGTATTTTTAAAATTAACCACTCGGCCCTTAGAATCTGTTAAGCGTCCATTATCTAACACTTGTAATAAAATATTAAAAACTTCTGGATGAGCTTTTTCGATTTCATCAAACAAAACGACAGAATAGGGTCGATGACGAATGGTTTCGGTCAAAGTTCCCCCTTCATCGTGACCAACATAACCTGGTGGTGAACCAATCATTTTCGACACTGAATATTTTTCCATATATTCAGACATATCCACTCTGATTAAAGCTTTGTCATCATTAAACATAAAATGAGCTAATTTTTTAGCTAATTCTGTTTTACCAACTCCCGTTGGACCCAAGAAAATAAAAGAACCAATCGGTCGATCGGGATCCGATATCCCCGCCCGGCTACGTCTCACTGCTTGAGAAATTTGAACAATTGCATTATCTTGGCCACGCACTTTATGTTTAAGCTCATCTTCCATACGAGCTAATTTATCAGCTTCTTCTTCAAGCATTTTAACCACCGGAACACCTGTCCAACGAGACACGACATTAGCCACCTCTTCTTCGGTCACTTCTTCTTTTAAAATCTGCCTCGCGCTCTGCAAGCGTTTTAACTTAGTTTCTTTAGACTTTATATCTTTTTCTAATTCGGGAATATCCCGATATCTAATTTCAGCCGCTTTAGATAAATCAGATTTAGTTTCAGCCGATTGAGCTTCTAATCTAAAACTGTCTAATTGTTCTTTAGCTAATCTAATCTCACTAATAATTTCTTTTTCATTCTTCCACCGTAATTCTAATTCCGAAGTTTTTTCTTTTAAATCACTAATAATCTTATCAATTTCTTTGATTCGGTCTCGAGCTAAACTATTTTTATTAATCTCAACTTCTTTCTTTAAAGCTTCTTTTTCCACTTCTAAACGCATAATTTTTCGCTCAGCGTCTTCTAAATCAGCTGGTTTATTTTCAAGCTGTAATCTTAAAGCTGAAGCCGCTTCGTCGATCAAATCAATCGCTTTATCTGGTAAAAACCGATCGGTAATATAGCGACTCGATAAATTAGTCGCCGCAATAATCGCATCATCAGTAATATGTACACCGTGATGAATTTCATATTTATCTTTCAAACCACGCAAAATAGTAATCGTGTCATCAATGTTTGGTTCTTCAACATGAATTGGCTGAAATCGACGAGTTAGAGCTTGATCTTTTTCGATATGTTTTTGGTACTCTCTAATTGTCGTTGCTCCAATCACTCTCAAATCTCCTCGAGCTAAAGCTGGTTTTAACATATTAGAAGCATCAATCGCTCCTTCAGCTGAACCGGCTCCAACTAAAGTATGCATTTCATCAATAAATAAAAGAATCTGACCATTTGATCGTTCTATTTCTTTGATAATATTTTTTAAACGCTCCTCAAATTCACCACGATATTTAGTCCCGGCAATTAAAACCCCCATATCTAAAGAAACTAATTCTCTATCTTTCAAAGATTCTGGTACATCGCCACTAGCAATCCGATTAGCTAGACCCTCAACAATAGCTGTTTTACCAGTTCCTGCTTCACCAATTAAAATCGGATTGTTTTTTGTTCGTCTTGATAAAATTTCCATAATCCGACGAATTTCCGCATCGCGACCAATTACCGGATCAAGTTTATCGGCTCTGGCCAAATCTGTTAAATTACGAGTGTATTTTTCTATCGCTCGATTCTTTTTTGGTTGATCCATATCTTTCACATTACCTGATCGTAATTCTTTAATTACCTTTGTCACTCCTTCTTTTGTTACTCGAAAGCGATTAAGCATTTCCCGAGCTTCGGACACGACTTCTAGTAAAGCCAAAAGTAAATGTTCAGTTGACACAAATTCATCATTAAAACCTTCAGCAATTTTAGCAGCTTGATCAAAAATCCGAACTAACTCTGGCGTTAAATAAATTTGATAGGATGGAGCGGAGACTGGCGCACTCTCAGGGGCTTCCATCATTTCCAAAATATAATCAGTTAACATTAAACTATCTACTTCCAATTTATCAATAACTGATAAAGTGGTACTTTCTTCTTGTACCAACAAAGCCGCCAATAAATGAATTGGGTTAACATGATTTTGCCCTCGTTCGATGGCTAATTCATGAGCTTTTTTGATAGCTTCTCTCGCTTTAGCTGTAAATTTTTGAAATGGAGGCATAAGATTAGAATAAATTTAAATTTAATAAAATGATGCTTAATTCAGAAAAAATTAATCATTATTTAAACATCAAGTAATTGTATAATACAACTAAAAATACTTTGAGTCAAACCAAAATTTTTATTGGGTGTCGAGAATCCCCTGCTTGATTGTCGCGGGGATGAGAGACAAAGTGATATGGAGGGGCGGAGCCCCTTCTTCTTCCAAAAAACCAGACCCGTTGCCTTCGCCTAATACCTCGTCCGCTTGGCGGCGGGGATAGGACGAAGGACTGGTTTATTTATAATTTTATTATACTTAGCTTCTACCACCGCCCAATTAACTATAGCCCAAAAATTTTTAACATACTCTGCTCGTCGATTACGGTAAGTTAAGTAATAAGCATGTTCCCAAACATCAAGACCCAAAATCGGTTGGACACCAACTATAAGTGGAGAATCCTGATTAGCGGTGCGACTAATTTCTAATTGCCCGTCTCTAACATTAAGCCAAGCCCAACCGGAACCAAATTGAGCTAAAGCTGAGTCTGAAAATTTAACTTTAAATTGCTCGAAATCACCAAAAGTTTTATCTATTGCGTCTTTTATTAATCCATCTGGTTCATTATCCACTTGCGGACGACGTAAAATTTCCCAAAATAAAGTGTGATTTAAATGCCCACCACCTTGATTTTTGATTTTAAGTTTAAGAGCTTCTTCTCGGACTTGATTTAGATTCATCATCAAATCAACTAAATCTCGATTTTGAAATTCGGGTTCTTCAGTTAGAGCTTCATTTAATTTATCAATATAAGTTTGGTGATGCTTTAAATGATGAATCTCCATTGTCTCGCGATCTAGTACTGGTTCTAAAGCGTCGTAAGCATAAGGTAAAGTAGGTAAAGTGTGCATAAAATAAATATAAATTTAAAAAATAATGATTACTGGTAATAACGTTAGTGTTAATAAAATATTACATGTCACGTTGTCGGTTAATAATTTTAATTATAGCCGTCAAAAATTGTTGTAAATCTTTTTTGGTAATCTTCCGATCTAAAGACAAGCGAACCGAAGCCTCTTTTGGCGCTTGTCCGTACAAAACCGTTAAAATACGATTGTCTCTATCTTTATTCAAACTGCAAGCGCTTCCAGTAGAAACCGCAAAACCTAATTCATCTAAAGCGATTAATAATAATTCTGATTCAACTTCAGGCACAGTAAAATTTAAGTTATGAGGCAAACGATTAGTTGACCGGCCATGAATCACAATCCCTGGAATCGCTTTGATTAATTCTTGTTCTAACCAATCTCTTTTTTCAACTAAAGCTAAATTATCGACATCTTTTTTTTGAGCACATAATTTAAGAGCTCGAGCGAGACCAATGGCTCCAGCTACATTTTCGGTTCCGGAACGCAAGCCCCCTTCTTGTCCGCCCCCTAAAATAAAAGGTTCTAAGTTAATCCCCGCTTTAACATATAAAGCTCCCACCCCTTTTGGACCATACACCTTCGAGCCATTTAAAGTCATTAAGTCCACTTTCAGTTTTGCCACCTGTAAATCCAAAAAACGTGGGGCTTGGCAAGCGTCAATATGAAATAACGGATAAACGGACCCTCGCTTGATTCGTAATTTTTCGACAAATTGACCAATGTCGGCAATTGGCCAAACTGTTCCGATTTCATTATGACCATAGATCAAAGAAATTAAAACCACATCCAGGCGAGCTTCAAGGACCGCTTTTAAACTCGAAAAATCCAACTCGCCTTTTTCGTCAACTTTAATTGTCACGGTTGACCAACCCCGACTAGCTAAATTTTCAACTGGTTTAACAATACTTAAATGTTCAAGACTAGAAGTCACAATACTGCCCTTGGCTCTAATTTGTTTTTTTTCATAAACCCAAACCGAACCAAAGACGGCTAAATTATTAGCTTCAGTGCCTGAAGCGGTAAAAATAAGTTGACCCTTTCTGTCACCCAAAAAATCAAGAATGGCTTGACGGGCTTGATGTAAATCTTCTTTAGCTCGATTTCCCTCTTGATGTAAACTAGACGGATTACCAAATGATTGAGCTTGATAAGTAGTTATGGCATCTAAAACCTCTTGATCAATCCCTGTCCCAGAAGCTGTATCCAAATAAATCCGCGGTGAAGTCGATTTCTGGTTTGATTTTAATAAATTAAATAAAGACATTTCTTCATTGTAACCGCTCTTGGTTTTTTTGCAAAAAGTTAAAAATAATTGTATACTACAAAACGTTACTTCTTAATCTCCAACCTTATGGTCACTAGTGCTTTGGTTATTTACATCTTATTAGGGGTGATTGTAATTTTAGCATTTTGGCTAATTTTTTTGGAATGGCGCTTAATGAAAGTTTTTCGTGGTAAATCAGCCAATAATTTAGAAACAGTCATGGCTGATTTAGGTTTAGCTTTAGATGAGCTCCTCAAAAAACAAGAACATAACGAAGTTTTATTTGAAAATATTTATAGTCGTTTAAAAACGACCCTCCAAAAAACTCATACTGTTCGGTTTAATCCTTTTAAAGATCAAGGTGGTAACCATAGTTTTGCCACTGCAATTATGGATGAAACTGGTAATGGCGTTATCTTATCTGGTTTATACTCTCGAGATAAAGTGAATGTCTATGCTAAACCTTTAGTCAAATATAATTCGACTTACGAATTATCAACCGAAGAAAAACAAGCTATCACCACCGCTAAATCTAATTTATAAATTACAAATTAACAATTGACTGCTTATGACTGACAAAAAAACGAAAACCGATATTATTTCTCGCCCGCCGGTCATTGCGATTGTCGGTCATATTGATCATGGTAAATCTACTCTTCTTGATTACATTAGAAAAAGTAATGTGGTAGAAACTGAAGCCGGTGGAATCACTCAACATATTAGCGCCTATGAGGTTGTTCACCAGAACTCCGATCAAACCGAACGTAAACTAACCTTTTTAGATACACCTGGTCATGAAGCTTTTTCGAGTATGCGCAAAAAAGGCACTTCAATTGCCGATATTGCTATATTAATTATTTCGGCTGAAGAAGGTGTTAAGCCACAAACTCTAGAATCAATCGAAGCTATAAAAACAGCTAATATCCCTTATGTGGTTGCGATTAATAAAATCGATCGACCTAATGCCAATCCAGAGAAAATAAAACAAGAATTAGCTGAAGCGGGAATTTATGTTGAAGGTTATGGTGGTGATGTTTCTTTTGCTTTAATTTCCGCTAAAACCGGCGCTGGTATTTCTGATTTACTAGATTTATTATTATTGACCGCTGATTTAGAAGATTTAAAAGCTTCGCCTAAAGAATCTGCTAGCGGTTATGTTTTAGAAAGTAACCACGACAAACAAGTTGGGACCACCGTTACTTTAATAATTAAAAACGGCATCTTACATCAAGGAGATTTTATTGGTATTTCCGGTCAAATCGCCAAAATTAAAAGATTAGAAAACTTTTTAGGTCAAATCCAAAAAAGCCAAACTGTCTCCGCTCCAGTTAGAATTTTTGGTTTAACCAAAGCCCCTCTAAGTGGTATTCCTTTTGTATCTTTTAAAACTAAAAAAGAAGCTGAAAACTATAGTAAAAATTGGGATCTAAATATCGTGTCTGAAACTGAAGAAAATTTGGGTCTAAATTTAAAAAATGATTTTGAAATTCCTGTCGTTGTCAAAAGTGACTCACAGGGCACCTTAGAAGCCGTCTTAAGTGAGATTCATAAAATTATTGACGATCGAGTTAATCTAAAAATAATTTCTTCTGGCGTCGGAGCTATTACTGATCGTGATTTAAAAATATTAAGTGGAACCAAAAAATCAATCGCGGTTGGTTTTAATGTTAGAGCCAATCAAGACGCTCTAGATTTAGCTGAACGAAATGGAACTTTACTCCAAACTTTTGATATTATCTATAATCTAACCACTTGGTTACAAGAAGAATTAACTAAACAAAGACCAAATATCACTGAAGAAAAAAAGATCGGCGAAGCTAAAATTATAAAATGTTTTAGTCAAATCAAAGATAAGCAAGTTATTGGTGGTCGAGCTGATGATGGAGTAATCAAGTTAGGAGCTATGGTTAAAATTAATCGCCGAGGAATTGTGATCGGTCAAGGTAAAATCAAAGAACTTCAAAGTCAAAAATTAGCTGTCCCAGAAGTATTAGTCGGCAATCAATTTGGAGCTATGATTGAATCTAAAACCATCATCTCAGAAGGTGATCAAATTGAGGTGGTTGAAATGATTACTACTTAAAAGATTAAGAATTAACTCCCTCCTTCAATATGACTATTCGCCAAGATAGATTTAAAGATCGAATCAAAAGTTTAACGGCTAAATATTTAGCTAGTGCCTCTAGTCGACAATCACTTATTACCGTCACTGACTGTCTATTATCAAAAGATAATAAACAAGCCACAATTTTAATTTCCGTTTTACCAGAAAGCGAGGAACGACCAGCTCTTAGTTTTACTAAACATAAATTAAGTGAGCTTCGTGATTATATTAGACAAAATTCTGATTTACGAATTTTACCTTATCTAAGTGTTGAAATAGATTATGGCGAAAAAAATCGTCATAAAATAGATCAGATTATTCAAGCTGATAAAGATCGCCAATAAATATCTAAACTATTTTAGAATAAATAAAATAAGCGTTGGCAGATACTAAAAATCACGATAAGATATAACAAAGAGCCCCAAGGCCTGGTGGCGAAGTGGTAACGCAACGGTCTGCAAAACCGCTACACGCGGGTTCGATTCCCGCCCAGGCCTCAATTAAGAAAAAATATTTTTTCTTAATATTTGGCCTGGGAAAAGCCAACTGCTTGGCTTTTGAAGGGAATCGAAAAGGCTGAATTTATCGTAATGAGTCCTGAGTTTAGCGAAGGACGAAACGAGATATGAAGCCTATACCGTTCATGCCTGCCCGCCATCGTCTAAAGACTCAGTCTTTGGCCGGCGGGTAATGAAAGATCCCCGCTTCGCCTTGCTGTAGCTTTTTTAACCTTCGTAGCTTTAGCGAAGGATGTAGCGAAAGCAGACCCAGGCCTCAAAAACAAAGGAGTAAGATGTAACACATTTTATGACTATTGTTTGCTAGCTATTTAAATTTAAATAATATTGCCCTGTTAGCTCAGTTGGTACCTGCCTGCCGGCAGGCAGGGAGCAGTCGCCATATAATAAAAAGATGATTTATTATGTTTATGCAATAAAAAGTTTGATTGACGGTAGAATATATGTCGGACTTAGTCACGATGTTTTAACGAGACTAAAAAATCATAACACTAAAAGGGTTACTTCGACAAAAAATTATACACCTTGGAAAATAATTTATATCAAAAAAGTTGGAACTAGAATTCAAGCCAGAAAAGAAGAAAAAAGATTAAAATCAGGATATGGTAAAGAATTTTTAAGAAATTTAGACAACAAAATGCCTATAACGGACTCTTAAGCATAAATGTGGTATTATAAAAAAGTTTAAATATGCCCTGTTAGCTCAGTTGGTAGAGCAGTCGCCTCTTAAGCGAACGGTCGCAGGTTCAAATCCTGCACAGGGCACCAAATAAATACCGCGTTTAGCGGTTTTATTTTGGATTCTGTAACTATTAAATCACTTTAATAAAGAAACTTAAGATTAAATATTTCTTATATTGTATAATACAAATAATATGAAAAAATATTATTGTTCTGATTGTGAAAAAAATTCCCTTTATCATTTAAATACTTGGTCAGACGAAATAATTGAATCATTTTTACCTAAATTACATTTTTTAAAAAATTTCAATTCTTGGTTTGATCTTATTTTTGAAAAAATATTTTCCAGTCTTGGTTTAATCAAAATGGAAGACGATTTTTCATTATCTCGAATTTCATCAACCTCAGCTTGTTTTATTGCGGAAGGTAAAATTCAAGGAATAAAATTTAAAGCGGCCAAAGGGCCATTTGGTTATACTGGTCATTTTTATGCCGAACTAAACAACAAAAAATTTCGCTTTGAAAGATTACCATTAGCTGAACATAAGAGTAAATACGACACTTCTTTCACTGACTGTAAAAAAAGAACTCGGCTTCATCTTAAAAAAGGAAATTTTCCATTTGTAGCCGGAAAATCATTTTGGTTTTGGCAAAAAAATAAAGCTTATAAATTTGGTATTAATAATCTTAAATTTCCTTTAGTTGTAAAACCACGCAATGGATCAGTTTCGAGACATGTTACTACTAATATAAAAAACGAAAAGGAATTATTAAAAGCAATTAATAAATCATTGCATTATTCACCTGTTTTTATAGTTGAAAAGTATATAGAAAATTCTTTTGTTTATAGAGCAACAGTTGTTGATTTTAATCACATGGCTATAATTCAACAAATACCGGCAAATATTATTGGTGACGGTAATTTAACTATTCAAGAATTAATAGACAACAAAAAACATAATACTCCCAATCAACATCAATTAAATTCTATTTTACGAGAATTAATAATTAACAATACGACCAATAATATATTAGCTGAAAAAAAATATACACTTCAAACAATTCCCCAAAAAAATGAAATTGTCTATTTACAAATAGATCCTTTTTTAAAATTAGGCGGTGATTTAATTGATGTAACAAACAAGGTTCATCCTGATAATATTAAACTTTTTACAGAGATTGCAAAATTTTTTGATATTTATCTAGTCGGAATAGATTTTATGATTCCCAATATATCAGATTCTTGGCAAAATCAATCATGTGCTATTTTAGAGTTAAATAGTGTTCCTAGTATTGAAATGCATCACTTCCCCTCGTCTGGCGAACCACAAAATATTGCCAAACATATTGTTGATCTATGTTTTAAATATTATTTATGATTATATTAACTTATATTTTGATTTTTATTCTACTTAGTTTTTTCTTAATATTTTATTTTTTTTATACAGTTTTTATTATAGAGTCTCTTATTAGAGGTCACGATTTACCGACAACTAAAAAAACCACAAAGATATTAATAAATATTATTAAAAAATATAAACCAGATACAAAAAATATTTATGATTTAGGTTGTGGTCATGGCGCCTTATCTATCAAACTAAAAAAGTCTTTTCCTAAAGTAAAAATTTATGCCGTAGACGATAGTTTAATCAGAATTTTTTTTGCTAAAGCTAAAAGTAAAATCTTAAATCAAAAAATTAATTTTAACAAACAAGATTTATTTAAAATGAATCTTTCAGAGGCTGAGATAGTCTATACCTACCTTTGGTATGATTTGATGCCAATTTTAGAAAAAAAACTTCAAACTGAGTTAAAACCTGGCTCTCTAGTGATAACAAACACGTCACACTTTCCAAATTGGCGTCCTGTAGAAATAATTACAACTAGACCTAAACCTGATTACAAAGATCAAAATTTTGAAAAATTATTTATTTATCTCAAACAGTAAATTGTAATCCTCACCTGACTGAATACTTTCAATCACTTTTCCTACTATTTGTTTTGTTCGTGTGCCGGAAGGGAGACTCGGTCACAAGTTACTAAATATTTTGTTCGTACTTTGTACTCCAAAATATAAAGTACTTTCGACCCCGGCTCGACTCCTTCGTCTCACTTCGTTCACTCAGGATGTGTCTCCCTGCCCGCCATTGACTAAAGTCGCAGACGATGGCAGGCGGGCGCCTTTCGAGTCTCCACGTAAGCCAAGCAGTTGGCTTACTCCTCCTACCACTCACTTTGTTCGTGTGCCGGAGGGGAGACTCGAATCTTACAGATTCAGTACCCGTTTTTGGATAAATTATTTCGCTTCACTCATAATTTATCTCAAAAAGGCTTCGAGTCTCTGCTCCTTTTGCTTCGCAAAAGATGCGCCCCTCCAACCTAAATTTAGCTTCGCTAATTTGTGCCGGAGGGGAGACTCGAACTCCCAAGGATTGCTCCACTAGTTCCTAAGACTAGCGCGTCTACCAATTTCGCCACCCCGGCAAATATTTAAACCAAACAAGAACATTTTGATTATACCTGAACTAGCGGAGTTACTCCACTAACCCTATTTTCTGTCTCAACAAGCTCGACAACGGAAATTTTAGCTGAAGCTAAACCAGATGAAAAGCCAAGCAGTTGGCTTTTCATTCGCTCGACTAGCGCGTCCCCGCCTGCCAAAGACTGAGTCTTTAGACAATGGCGGGCAGGCAAGAACAGGGTAGGTTTCATATCTCGTTTCGTCCTTCGCTAAACTCAGGACTCACTACGATAAATCAGCCTTTTCGATCCCCTATAAAAGTAAATAAATTTACTTTTCCTCCAACAAATATCGGTTTACTTAAAAGTAAACCGTTTGTGCCGGAGGCGGGAATCGGCGTCAACTCACAGCAATATTTTCTTTCGCTTACTCAGAAAATATTGTGTGGTTCCTACCCGAGCTCGCTTCCTTCGACTCGTTTTACTCGCTCAGGATAGCTCCGCTTTTCGATTCCCGACGTAAGCAAATAAATTTGCTTACTCCTCTCTGTGCCGGAGGCGGGAATCGAACCCGCATCCCGTGAAGGACACGATTTTAAGTCGTGCGCGTATACCAATTCCGCCACTCCGGCAATAATATTTTATATTTCAAAATACCCTCTTTTATTATACTAAACTTAGCGCGTACCCGCCTGCCATCGCCTGAAGCGAAGCAACCTGCCCGCCATTGACTAAAGTCGCAGACGATGGCAGGCGGGTGGCGGGCAGGTACCAATTCCGCCACTCCGGCAATTTTTATTTTTAAATTCAAATTTAAAAAAACTCTAACTAACGTCATTTATGCTAACATATTTTATAATTTTTTGCATCAAGTAGCAATCAAATTTTATTTGACTAAACTAATATTTAATGCTTTAGTTTAAAAGTCTGAGGTCTTTCACATCTAATTAACCCATTCGGGTTGATTAAAAACTAAGAGCAAAAAGAAAGGAAGCTGTTATGGAATACTTGAAGATCCTCCTGATTATAGTTGGAGGGACAGCGGGGAATCTCACGCTAGTCTGCGGGCTTTTGTTGTGGTTCATTCACAATGAAGCAAAGCTTAATCGACGTGCTACCACTGTTGAAACTGGGGGATGGAAATTTTTGGTCAAAGGTGGAACCCTATACCAAGCTTTAGATAACTTGGGTGACAGTTTCACCGACACTAAAACTTATTTCACCAAACCCAACGATCAAAGTGCTGATGGGATCAAGCGTAAGTCGAAATGGCTTGAAAAAAAATATGGCATCTTTTGGGTTAGCTTGTTTTGGCCGATGTTTAAAGTTTTTTCGTTTACGGTCGTAGCCGATAAACTAAAAGCTTTATCAGCCGAAGAATTAAATCGGTTGTCGGTCAGCCAAAGGATTGTCGTTAACACTAAAGATGTCTCATATTTGAGACGACGCTTTCCTCACCCGTTGGTTATTCCCAGTGTCGAACTGAGTGGCGACAATTGGCAAATCGATTTTCTAATTATGTTAGATATCGAAATTGTCAATCCCAAAATCGTAGTTTTTGACTACAAAGGGACCAGTCTTCGTTTAGTTGATGCCGAAATCGCCCAAGCGGTTATTGACTATTGTAGTGGTGAATCTACTACCACTAAGAAAGATTTGACTTATTTTGATTTCGTTAAGGAAACGAAAGATAAACTAACCGAAAAAATTGTCGACCTTAACGACGAACAGGGCCCCGATGGTCTCATTAATAAATTTGGCATTAAGATCGTCACGGCTAAATTAGAAGCAATTGAACTTTCGCCAAATCAAAAAGAAGAAGTGGAAGCATCAAAAGCTAACACTCTCGCCGAAAAACAAGGTGAGGCCCTAGTTACCGAAGCGATAAAAAGAGCGGAAGTTCAAATAACCTTAGCCAAGGCCCAAAATGAAGCGATTTTTCAACACGGCCAAGGTAACGCGAGAGCTACAGCTATTTACATCGAGAGCCTGGTCCAACAAGGATTTTCTCGAACTGAAGCGGTTGAAATTCTCAATCAGAAAATTAAGGCTGAAGCTTTGAGGGATTCCAAAATCACCACCTACGTCGAAGGCGGTCGTGGTGATGACCAAAACAACAAACCCAACATTTTGTTGTCTTAGAAAGGAGGAACGATGCCTTGGTGGTCGTATTTTTTAATTCTCCCGGTTATTCTTCTTGTCTCGGCTTTAATGATAGGCCTCAGGCGAGTATTCAAGAAGAAAGAAACCTCACCAGCCTCAGCCGAAACTAATGAAAAGAAGTCTTCGGCTAAATCCAAAACCAGTTGGACAAAAAAATGGAAGGAATCAATCTATGAGGTTTTTCTTCCATTTGCGATCTTACTGGGAGTAGTAGCTCTTGCTTCCTGGATAGGTCTTCACCTGATCCAAGGGGTAGTTAATTTCACTAACGATCGACCAGAAAGACAAGTCGTCGTTAGGAATGAAACAATCATCCCCTTGTCCACCAGTTGGACTAGCCCCCTTAAAGACCTCTACCCCAATCGTCGTTTTAGGTGGCAAGTTACGCCAGATGACATTGGAGTTTGGTTAAAGATAACCGACGACGAGAGGTATCTCGGTCCAACCGAGTTTTTTGTCTTTCCCGCCAACAACCGCTCTGGTTGGCAGTGGCGATTAGACAAAAACCCACTTAGTGGGAAAAAAGTTTACCTTCGAGTTTGGTGGGAATAAGATTCTTACCAAACAACGAGGACGATCCCCCGCTTAGTCTTAGAACTAAGCGGGGGATAATTTATTTTAATCAAGATATTTTTGAGGTTGAACCTTTACTATGTAAATTTACTATTACAACAAAAAACCGCCTTCGGCGGTTTTTTGTTCATCATCACAAGTTGGAATTAATTACAACCAACGACATTACAAAGAAAATTCATTATCCCAAAGACTGAAACCATAATGAAAAGTCCAACAATGCTATAAAAAATATGAGTCAACCCAATTTTTCGCCCTTCTGGATTATCACTTTTAGCCACAAATTCTACCACTCCGATCAAAAACATCACCACCCCCAAAGCAATCATAAAACCAATCAAAGGATTAACAATGTAAGTTATAACATTATCTAATAAAGTGATGGTCATTTAATGTTTTTTGACAAATATAAATTTATTATTAGTTCACCACTTCCACTTCAATTGTCGGTAATCCTGGAATATCGGCTACATCTCCTCCTTCAATACCAAGACTCTCACCAAGAAAACTGACCAAACCCCAAATAGACACCATGACAAATAAACCAAGAATTCCGTAAGCCATAAACCAAGCTCCTGATTTTCGTTTTTCATCATTGTCACCAGAAAAAATAAATCTCAAAACCCCAAACAAAAAGATTACCACCGCTAAACCAATCAAAAGTGGTACCAATTGACTAAGTAAAGCACCGAACTTTGTTATTAATCCCGAAGCACTTTGCTCTTGAGCAAAAGCCAAAACCGGTAAAGCAAAAACAGCTAAATAAGTTAAACTTTTTTTCATAAAAAATTTTAATTTAATAAACATTAATAATTGATAATAATTTTTTTCAAAAGATCAGACCCTTTTGAATTTATTTAATTATACCCCATAATCACAAACTAAAATACTAAAAATGGGGATAGTAAAAATTACAAAGTATCAATATTCGGAATCGCCGGTTGATTTGTACTTAAACTAAAAGTCCTAACTAATATGTTAACAAAACCCCAAATAGATATCATTACAAACAAACCGACAATACCGTACAAAATCAAACTAGCCCCTTTGGTTCTTTCTGCTTGATCATCACCTTTGGTAATATATTTGACTACACCCCATAAAACAATAATTACAGCCACCGCAATCAAAAAAGCCACTAGCGGATCTAAAATTGTACTAATTATGAGATCTAATAATGACTTAAAATCAGTTACAGGTGCTGCTTGAGTCAAATTAGGCCAAAAAGCTAAAAAACTAACCAAACCTAAACCACTAAGAGAAATCGCATATTTATTTTTCATATTAATTAACATTTATATTTTTAATTATTAATTTTAATTATATTACTAAGTGCCTAATTGAGCAATTGTTCCTTGAATAATAGTTAAAATCACAAAGGCACCTAAAACAATCGCGGAACCAACAATGATATAGGTAAAAGCTTCGCGAGCTTTTTTTAGTTCATCAGCATTACCTCTGGCTTTAATGAACAAAAAGCCTGAATAAATAATCCCTAAAGCCACAATTGGCACTCCGATTTGAACGACCGCCCCTAAAATAATCTCTACTAAATCCGGCAAACTATCGACCGTTAAAGGATTATCTACCGTAAAATTAATCCCAGTAGACGGAGAGCTTCCACCAACCGCTAAGACCGTCTCTGTTCTCAAATAAAGTATTGTTAAAAGAATATAATATTTAAATCTGTTTACCAATAAAATAAATTGATTAATCATAAAAAGTTAGTTAAATAATAGTTTTAATTTTTGTTCAGCTACTCTAATGACATCACTGAAGTTTTCCTGACGATTAGTTCCATTAATCATTTCTGTCCAGATTGCTTTAGTTTGTCTAAAGTCAGGATTAGCCCAAGTCTGCGCATAAATAGCTGACTGATAGAAAATTGGGTTTGATAAATCAGAAACCAAAGGCTTATTTAATAAATCAGTTCGAGCCGGCGGTAAATTTAATGCAGTTATTAAATTGGTAGTTTGATTACTATTTGTTATATACCAAGCCGTATTAAAAGCGAGTAGTGGTTGTTCGCTATTTTTTATAATACCAATAGCTAAAACTTTACCTTTAGTCACTTTTCTAGTTTCGAGATTATCTCTTTGAGGAATTTCGGCAATTTTTAAATTTAAGTTAGGATTTTTATTTTGTAAAATTTTAAATTCACTAGCATAGCCAAAATAATTTACCAATTTCCCAGCTAAAAATAAATCTTGATCTAAAGGTAAAGTTTCGTTCCAACTATAAACTGATTTTTGTGGATCAGAAAAAGATGTATAAAAAGCCAAAGAAGCAACCATCGGAGAAGTAGTATAACCAAATTTTGACTCTAAAACTACTTCATACTCACCACCTTCCCCTTCTTGAGTAATAGGGTTACCAGCTTGTAACAATAAAGTTTCGATGATTGAAGAAAAATTATTAATATTACTAGCTTCACCAAAAGCAATACCACTTTGAGTTAACAATCCTAAACTATCTGTTTTGGTTAACTCTTTATGAATATTTAAATAACCAGACCAAGTTTTTGGCACTTGACTTAGTCCACTAACACTATATAAATCTTGATTGTAATACATCATTAACGGATCAATCGCTAAGGGTAAAGCCAGAATACCTTGTCTAGTCATAAAAACTTCTGAAGCTGGAGCAAACCAATCTCGATAATCAACGGCTTTTATGGTGTCAAAAGGAATTACAAATAATTTATTTCGATGTTTGATTAAAAAATCTTCAGATACTAATAACAAATCAGGCCCTTCTCCAATAGCAAGGGCCTCTAATAAATCTCTCTCTAGTTGCGAATCATCTTTATAGACATAAGTAATAAGAGCGGGGGCAGAATAGGTTAAAATCTCTATCTGATCGCGCCAATTTCTATCAGCTGGAACGCTACCCCAAACAACAATTGGCACACTTGGTTTATCACTATTTGCCCCTTGATCAAACCCCGGAATAACACCAGCAAAAATTAAGACCGCAATAATAATCGCAAAACCAAGAACGATCATAACAATTAATTTAAAAAGTGATTCTTGTTCCATATCTTTATTTTAATTTAAACACTAAACCATAATGATGATCACCCGCCGAAAATTTGTTATCGACAATAAAACCAGCTTCAGCGAAAATTTTGATCGCTTTCTCTTCAGTTAATATCATATCAATAGTTGGCCCTAAATTGCCATAAGAATCTTGCCAATCGATAACCAAAATTTTACCGTCAGGTTTAAGTAAACGCTTGGCTTCCAGGGCTACACCATAAGGTGAATCAGTTTGGAATAAAACATTAGAAATTACAATCGCGTCGGCAATTTGTGAAGTTAATTTAACCCCGTTTTTGATTTCAATATCACCCCAAATCGCTTCAACATTATTTAAAAAAATTTTTTTAGCTTCAATTACTACTTTAGCGGCTAAATCTTTTTGAATATCAACGACATAAACTCGGCCATTGCCACCGACTGCTTCAGCTAAAGCTAAAGCGTAATGACCACTGCCAGTCCCAAAATCAACCACCCGCATACCGGGTAATAAATTTAAATATTTGATATTATCAGCTGGATTAATAAACATAATAAAATACTTAATATTATTGTACTACAGATTGAGTAATTCCAGCTACTTGTTTATAAACAAGTGAGCGAAGCAATCGAATCGGTGTCTTTCATTTTCATTATCCGAACCCCTTGAGTTTGGCGCCCCAAAGTTGGTATTTCGTTTAAGCCAGTTCGGATTACTTGACCATGCTTAGAAATAGCTACGATCTCTTCATCATCATCAGTTAAAATTTTAGCCGTAATTAATTTACCGGTTTTAGAAGTTAATTTAGCAGTTTTAATACCCGAACCACCTCGCTTTTGGATTTTATATTCTTTTAAATTAGTTTTTTTACCATAACCATTTTCACTCATGACCAACAATTTACCGGTTTTATTTTCCGCCAAGACGGCTCCGGCTCCAATCACTACATCATTTTTACTTAGTTTTAACCCTTTAACCCCCCCTGCCCCTCGGCCCATTTCACGAATATCAGATTCTTTAAATCTAATACTTTGGCCATTTTTAGTCGCAATCATGGCCGAATCACCAGCTTGAAGCGCAATGACTGATAATAATTCATCACCAGTTGATAATTTAATTGCGATGATACCACTTCGACGAACATCTTTAAAACTGTCTGCCTTTATTTTTTTAACTGTCCCTCCACGCGTCACCATCAACAGAGCTAAATTAGAGTGATCAATTCCTTTGTTAAAAGCCAAAACTGAAGTCACCTTTTCATCCGGCAAAAGTGACAAATAATTCATGGCTGACTTACCTCGAGTCGCTCGTCTTCCCTCTGGTAATTCATACATTTTTAATTGATAAACTTTCCCTTGATCAGTAAAAAAGAGTAAATCACTATGAGTATTAGCAGTTAAGAAAATAGACACAAAGTCTTCTTCTTTCACATTTAAATCAACCACGCCCTTGCCACCCCGTTTTTGTGACCGGTATTCAGTTGGGTCAGTCCGTTTAATGTAACCACCTTCAGTTAAAACTAAAACATTTTCTTTTTCTTCAATTAAATCTTCGACGTTTATTTCTTTAACTCCATGTTTGACCACTTTAGTTTTACGGGCGTCACCATAGCGTTCTTTGATATCAATAAATTCTGTCCGAACTATACTAATCACTTTTTGCGGATCAGCTAAAATACTTTTTAAGTCTTTAATTAAAACTTGCTTTTCTTTTAATTCATCTTCAATTTTTTGTCTTTCTAAACCGGCTAGTTTCTGCAACCGCATCTCTAAAATAGCCGTCGCCTGCAAAGAAGATAATTTAAACTTAGCCATCAAAGATTTATGGGCCGTGGGAGTATCTTTTGATTGTTTAATTGTTTTAATAACTGCGTCTATGTTATCTAAAGCAATCTTAAGACCAAGTAAAATATGTTCTCGGGCCTCAGCTTTAGCTAAATCAAATTTAGTCCGTCTGACAACAATCACTTGACGATAAGCAAAAAATTCTTCAATCACCCCTCGTAAAGACAATAATTTTGGCACCCCTTCTGATAGGGCCAGCATATTATAATGAAAAGTTGATTCTAACTCCGTGTGTTTATATAAGAAATTTAAAATCTTTTGCGGTTGAAATCCGGTTTTAATATCAATGGCCACTCTGATGTCTCCTTTAGCTGACTCATCACGAATATCTCTAATGCCGTCAATTTTTTTATTTCGCACCAAATCTGCCATTTTAATAATCATCTCGGCTTTATTAACTTGATAGGGAACAGATGAAATAATAATTTGATTTAGACTAGCTTTAGTTTCGATAATTTCGGCCTCCCCTCGTACCACCACTCCTCCTCGGCCAGTACTTGAAGCATGGTGAATATCTTTTTCATTATAAACTACTCCCCCAGTTGGAAAATCTGGACCCTTAACAAATTTAAATAAATCTTCATTAGTAGCCTCCGGATGATCTGAAAAATAAATTAAAGCCTCCATTACCTCAGTTAAATTATGAGGCGGAATTTTAGTCGCCATACCCACTGCAATACCAAAAGTACCATTAAGTAAGATATTAGGCACCGCTGATGGTAAGACTTTTGGCTCTTGACGCTCACCGTCAAAATTCGGACCGAAATCAACTGTATCTTTTTCAATATCTTTAAGTAATTCGGCTGAAAGTTTAGTCATCTTTGCTTCGGTATAACGATAAGCGGCGGCTGAATCACCGTCGATCGAACCAAAGTTACCTTGACCATGAACCAGTGGATACCGAGTCGAAAAATCTTGAGCTAATTTAGTCATCGCATCATAAACCGACGAATCACCATGCGGATGATATTTACCTAGAACGTCTCCCACAATTGTCGCTGATTTTTTAAATCGGGCTCCGGCGTGTAAGCCAATCTCATGCATGGAAAATAAAATTCGACGATGAACCGGCTTAAGTCCATCGCGCACATCTGGTAAAGCTCGCGAGACAATAACCGACATCGAATAATCAAGGTAAGATTCTTGCATTTCAGACACAATACTGGCTTCTTGAATTCCCTTTATTACTTCTTTCGATTTTGGTTGTTTATCATCGTTAATTTTAGACATAACTTAATTCATTAAAAATTTTATTTTAAATAAGAACCAACAACTGTTAAACCTGATTTAATTCGATCAATTTCGCGACTAAAATCAAACATTTTTGTTTCGGTCGAATCTTCAACTACGACTAATGGGGCCTCTGTTTGTGGTCCATTGATTAATAAAATATTAACCACCCAAACAATTAAAACTAAGCCAGTTAACGTGATCGCCACCATAAAAGCCAACCTACGTCTTTCGACTTCAGATTTATTAAGAGCTCGGTCTAAATATTTCTGAACAATGTTTACCATTTTTCTAATTATGATATTTTAAGCACTTTAACTTCCATTTCGCCCTGATCAATATCTTTCTTTTTTAATTGCAATTTTTCGACAGCTGATTCTTTTGGTTCACCCGCTTCATCTAAAAACTCTTTTAACTTATCACTAGCTAAATCGTCGCCATACAAAATCGGAATCAAAATATCTGGCTCAAGTGAAGTCGCAAACTTAGCCGACTCTTTACCACCTAAAGTATCCTTATCACCAGCTGGCGCAAACAAAATATCCGCCCCGCTAATTTCTTCTAAAATATCTGGAGCTATATTTTTGTCTGCTAAAACACCCAAATGAACAACTTTCATCCCGTCTAAAATAAAGCTATAAATAGTGTTTATTTTTCCCTTGGGCCCAACAGACGGATAACCCTTAATAAAAATTTCTGAGTATTCATACTCACCAGGTCCAGTGATAACAAACGGTTCTTTATTGGCATAATTTAATCCTTCTAGTCCATTAAAATCAGGGTCATTTAAAGCTGACATTGCAATATCAGCTCCAAAACGCGAAACTTTGGTCCCATTATTCTTAGTAATTGGGTTAAGCCCAATTACCATATTACCAAAAGATAAGCGCACAAAAGCTAAGCCAGAATAAGTTATTACCATATTGTTTTCAATTATAACAAAATTAATCAATAAAGAAAAGACCAGTTTCAAATCTTAACTTGCGATTTCTCTTATTTTAAGTATAATCAAACCTATTAATAGCCCTGTTTTAAGGTAAATAATTAGGAGCGTTAATGAGCCATATTATTTATCGGCAGGATCCAAAATTTTTGGATTAATTATCATTAATCATTAATATGACAAATCAAGATATTGCAATAAGCAATCCAAGTGCTATGGACGAAATTCTAAAAAACGTCCCCAACCGACCCGAGGTTGAATCTTTGATCGAAGGTAAAGTCATCGCTAAAGGCAAGATGGCTCTTTTTGTTGACCTACCTTCTTATGGCGGAACTGGGATCATCTTTGGTCGCGAATATTTTAACGCTCGCGATTTAATCAAAAAAATCAATCTAGGTGACTTAGTTACCGCTAAAGTGACTGAAATTGAAGGTGAAGATGGTTATATAGAATTATCATTAAAAGAAGCTAAACAAGCTATTTTATGGGATTCAGCCGAAGAAGCCATGAAAAAGAAGCAAATCTTCTCTCTGGTTGTAAAAGAAGCCAATAAAGGTGGTTTAATTTTGACTTGGGAGGGCCTTGATGGTTTCTTACCGGCCTCTCAATTAAAACCCGAAAATTATCCACGTGTACCTGATGGTGACAAAGATAAAATTATTGAAGAATTAGAAAAATTAATTAATCAAAATCTAGAGGTAATGATTATCGGAGTTGAACCTAAAGAGGGTAAGCTTATTTTCTCAGAAAAAACTCTCGACAATCAATCACGTCAAGCGATTGTTAACACCTACTCCCTAGGTGATGTTATCGAAGGTGAAGTGACTGGAGCTGTTGATTTTGGTGTCTTTATCAAAGTAGAAGAAAATCTAGAAGGTCTAATTCATATTTCAGAATTAGATTGGTCTTTAGTTGAAGACCCACGAGAATTATATAAATCTGGTGATAAAATAAAAGCTAAAATTATTGATATTAAAGACGATAAGATATCACTTTCGATTAAAGCCCTAAAACAAAATCCGTGGCAAGAAGCCGAAAGTAAATATCATAAAAGTGACTTAGTCTCTGGTATTGTCATCAAATACAACAAACATGGCGCTTTAGTTGCGATTGAAGAAGGGGTAGCTGGCTTAGTTCATATTTCTGACTTCGGTGATGAAACTGACCTAAAAGCTAAGTTAGAATTAGGTAAAACTTACAATTTCACCATTAATTTGTTTGACCCAAAAAACCAACGCTTAACTTTAATGTTGGGTGATAGACGAGAAGAACTATCGGCTACCGAAAAAGAAAAAGTTAAAAAAGAGAAAAAAGCTTAACAAGTTTTTATTTAAAAACCCAAACTGCTAACAGTTTGGGTTTTTAAGTTAACTTACGGTTTAAAGAGATTAAAGCTTGATCATAACCATCACTAATTAACACTTCTAACAAATGAGAAGCTTGGTCTATAACTTCATCCACTTGTGATTGCTCTGAATCATCAAACGGCAATAAAACAAAATCTTTGGTTTTAACTTCTTTTAATTTTTTAAGAAAGTCTGGAGCTTCCGCTTGTGGATTAAGACCTAATCTTAATCGGATCATATCAATGTTATCTGGTAAATTTATAAAAATAGATTTTAGGCCGTTATGGCCAGCCGAATTAAAGCTACGCGATAATTTCAAGCGACCTAATTCTAAATCTAAATCATCTTGTACGATGATGATATTTTTAGGAGTTGGTTTAAACCTTAAATAAGCTTTTAGACTATCACCAGACCGATTCATAAAAGTTTCCGGTAATAAAAAAGAAATACTTTGACCCTTAAGTTCCCCTTGGCCAAATTGAGCATTTAATTTTTTATCTAATTTTAAATCAATATTTAATTTGGAAGCAAAATTTAAAGCCACTAGCCGACCAAAATTATGCCGACTGTTTGCATAACGACTACCAGGATTACCTAAACCAATCAGTAAAACAGCTTGAGTTGAATTTTCTGATTCAATTTTAGTTTTAGGGTTTGTAAGTAAAGTGTTAATTTGTTGCCAAAAAGTCATTTTATGATTATACAATATAACTATCACTTGCGTCAAAAAAGACGATATAGTATGATAAAATAGAATTATTACTTAATTTAGTCTCATGGATAACAATTCTAAACAAACTGTTTTTGATATTATTCGTTTTGCCATAATTACCTTAATTATCGTTTTGCCGATAAGAGCTTTTGTCGCTCAACCTTTTATTGTTAGTGGCGAATCCATGGATCCAACTTATGCAAATGGCGAGTACCTAATTATTGATGAATTATCATATCATTTTAATCTTCCAACTCGGGGAGAAATTATTGTTTTTCGTTATCCCAAAAATCCGGCTAAATTTTTTATAAAAAGAATCATTGGTTTACCCGGCGAAACAGTCACATTTTCTAATTCTCAAATCACAATTACTCCTACTGATAGCGAACCTTTTTTACTAGAAGAAACTTATTTAACCAAATCTTTCTCTTATACTCCAAATGAAATTACTCTAAATGACAAAGAATATTTTGTTATGGGTGATAATCGAGAAGCTAGTCTTGATTCTCGAATGTGGGGCGCTTTAGAAGAATCTTTAATTAAAGGCCGAGTTTTAGTTAGACTTTTACCGGTTTCTAAAATTACTACCTGGCCAGGTTATCCCCAAGAATAAAATTCCGTTTAGATAGATATTACTATTAATTTAAATACTTCATATGTCCTTAAAACCTGCTAAAGTCACCAAGAAAAAAGAACCCAAAGAAGAATTACAAAAACCTAAAGGTACTCGCGATTTATTAGGATCAGAAGTTTTATATTTAGATGGTTTTATTGAAAAAGCCTCTGAAATCGCTATGTATTATGGCTTTTCGGCAATTATCACTCCCACTTTTGAAAAAGAAAGTTTGTTTACCAGAAGTATTGGTGATGGGACAGATATTATTGACAAAGAAATGTATGTCTTAAGAACTAAAGGGGGCGACAAATTAGCTCTTCGACCCGAAGGAACAGCTCCTGTCATGCGAGCTTATTTTGAAAATGGTTTAAATTCGAAACCGCAACCCGTGATGTTATATTATGCTGGATCTTATTTTCGCCATGAACGACCACAACGCGGACGCTTACGAGAGTTACGTCAATTTGGAATCGAAATTATTGGCACCAGTAAAAGTATCGCTGACGCACTAACTATTCATCTTCTAACTATTATTTTAAAAGAAGTTGGAATCAAAAATTATACAGTATCTATTAATAGTATTGGTGATAAAGATTCTCAAATCGTCTACAAACGAGAACTAAGTAATTATTATCGCAAACATCTAAAAAGTATTTGTGCCGATTGTCGAGTTCGTTTAAAAAATAATCCGCTTCGAGTTTTAGATTGTAAAAATGAAAAATGCGATTTAATTAAAGCTGAAGCACCAGAAACTTTAAGCTTTTTATCAAACGATAGTAAGCGACATTTCAAAGAAGTGCTCGAATATTTAGACAAATTAAGTATTCCTTACACAATTAATACAACTTTAGTTCGTGGTTTGGATTATTATTCTCATACTGTGTTTGAAATTATACCCGAAGCTAAAGACGGAGAAGAAGCCTTATCTGTCGCCGGCGGTGGTCGCTACGATTATTTAGGAAAACAATTATCAGGCAAAAAAGATGTCCCTGGCATGGGGGGCGCGATTGGTATTGATCGTTTACTCGAAACACCTGGTTACAATTTTCCTTGCCCACGGATAGTCAAGAAACCAAAAATTTTCTTTATTCAATTATCTTATGAAGCTAAATTAATAAGTTTAACTGTGACTGAAATTTTACGTAAAGCCAAAATTCCAGTCGCTCAATCTTTATCCAAAGATTCGCTAGGGGCTCAACTAGGTAAAGCCGAAAGATTAGGTGTCCCCTATGTTATTATTTTAGGCCAAAAAGAAGCCCTCGATGAAACTGTCATTATTCGCAATATGGATACTCGGTCTCAAGATACGGTCAAAATCAACGATTTAACTAATTTTATAAAGAAAATAAAATAAATTTAATCAGTTGCAGGTTATTTTAACTTATGATAAACTAATTTTCACTATGACAGCTATTATTGAAGTTGAAAAAAGTTCCTCCGAATCAAACGCTAGTTTGATGCGTCGTTTTTCTAGACGAGCTCGTAATTTAGGTCATGTCAAAAAACTAAAAACCAACCGCTATGCTAGTCGACCAAAATCTGATTTAAAAAAGAAACAAGATAAATTAAAACGAATTAAAAAATCTCAAGTAATGGAACGCTTAAAAAAATATGGCCGAATCAAAGATACTCGCTACTAACATTAAAAACACTACTCGCCGGCCCTTGCCGGCGGTTTGTTTTTTAGAAATTAAAAACAAAGTTCTAGGTCAAACTTATAATTTAAGTTTGGTTTTAATCGGTGATTATAAAGCCCAAAAATTAAATCAAGCTTGGCGTCACAAAAATACCAAAGCTAATATTTTATCTTTTCCACTCGATCAACAAAATGGAGAAATTTATTTAAATTTAGCTAAATGCGAGCGTGAACATAAAAAATTTAAGATGACTTATACCACATATGTGGCTTATCTTTTTATCCACGGTTTACTTCATTTGAAAGGATACGCTCATAGTAGTACAATGGAGATTAAAGAAAGACAAATATTGTCCTCTTTTAATTTTCATGACCAAAAACATCGTCGTCGGACTTGATATCGGGACCGCTTTTATTAGAGTGGTAGTTTGCGAATACAAACCAGGAAGTAATATTCCGGTTATTTTAGCTTTAGTCAAAAAAAATTCTCGAGGTTTGCGTCGTGGTTATGTTTTGCAATTTGATGAAGCAACTCAAAGCATTAAAGAAGCCCTACTCGAAGCTGAAAGATTAATTGGTTTAAAAATCAAAAACGTTGTTTTAGCTTTAAGTGGCGCTTCATTAGAATCAAAAATTGTCGAAGGTGGTATCATGGTTTCTCGGGCTGATGATGAAATTACTAATACCGATATTAACCGAGCAATTGATGCTAGTGAAAATAATTTAGATACCAATAACAAAACGGTTATCCAACGCTTTCCAATCGCTTACCGACTAGACGGCAAACGTGTTTCTGGCCGACCAGATGGTATGAAAGGGGCAAAATTAGAAGCTCAGGTCCTATTTATCACTTATTCAACCCATCATCTAAAAGATCTATTAAGTGCCGTTGAAATCGCAGGCGTTAGAATTGATGATATTATCTCAGCTCCACTGGCTTCTAGTTTTGCTTTAACTACTAGACTACAACGAACTGTCGGCTGTGTCCTCGCTAACATTGGTTCTCAAACCACTTCAATTGTGGTTTACGAAGAAGGAGTACCGATTTCACTAAAAGTCTTTCCCATTGGTTCAACTGATATTACCAACGATATTGCTTTAGGTTTTCAGATTACCCTCGAAGATGCCGAACGAATTAAAACTGGTGAAGCGGAAGTTGGTAATACTCAAAAGAAATTAGATCGAATTATCGACGCTCGATTATCTGATATTTTTGAATTTATCGAAAATCATTTAAAACGTTTGGGCCGAGCCGGATTATTACCAGCTGGAATCGTTATTACAGGTGGAGGTTCAGGTATAACTGAAATTGAAGATAAAGCTAAAGACTTCTTTAAATTACCAGCTCGAGTAGCCGTTCCGGCTGTCACCTCAAGTTCCCGTAATCAAATCAAAGATTCAGCTTGGTCGGTCGCTTACGGTTTATGTCTTCTAGCTAAAGAAGACGAAAAAGAAGAAACTTTAAATTTCAAAGTTATTACTAAAGCTAGTCGAAATTTATTTAATTGGATTAAAGAACTCCTTCCTTAATCTAAGAAACTTGATTTGCTTTTTTGTGTTAGTCTGCTACCATAAACTGGACGCTTTGCTATTTATATTGATTTAAAATTTACATATGCCAACAAAAATAACACCCGAAATTGAAGCTTTTGCTCGAATTAAAGTCATTGGAGTCGGTGGCTCTGGGACTAACGCTGTTAACCATATGGTTAATGCTAAGGTTCGAGGCGTGGAATTCATTACAATGAACACCGATGCTCAACATTTGCATCATTCCCCCGCTAACAAAAAAGTTCATATTGGAAAAAACTTAACTCGCGGACTAGGTACTGGAATGGATCCTGAAATTGGACGAAAAGCAGCCGAAGAATCCTTAGAGGACATTCAAAATGTTTTAAAAGGGGCTGATATGGTTTTTGTTTCTGGTGGACTAGGTGGTGGCACTGGCACCGGCGCCGCCCCAGTTATCGCTAGAGTCGCCAAAGAACAAGGAGCTTTAACCATTGCCGTAGTCACCAAACCTTTTATTTTCGAAGGTAAACAACGAATGGCTTTGGCTGAAAAAGGTTTAAACGAATTACAAAAAGAAGTTGATGCTGTGATTATTATTCCTAACGATCGTCTGTTAGGTATTATATCGAAAGACACTACCGCTGAGTCAGCTTTCTCAATGTGTGATGAAATTTTGCGTCAAGCGGTAGAAGGTATTTCTAATATTATCAGCATTCCTGGTATCATTAACGTTGATTTTGCCGATATTAGAGCGATTATGCAAAACGCTGGTTCGGCTTTGATGGGCATTGGTGAAGCCTCAGGTGAAAACCGAGCGACTGAAGCTGCTCGTAACGCTATTAATTCCCCTCTGCTTGATTTATCCGTCGACGGCGCTAAAGGTGTTCTCTTTACTATTGCTGGTGGTTCGGATATGACTATGTTTGAAATTCAAGAAGCGGCCAAAGTTATTACCGAATCAATAGACACTGACGCCAAAGTTATTTTTGGCGCGATTCACGATGACAAATTAAAGAAAAACGAAATTAAAATTACCGTTATTGCTTGTGGCTTCCCAGAATCACAAAAGAAAAAATCTGGTATCTTTAGTTTTGATTCAACCGAAACAAAAAAAAGTACTGACGATTCAAACGATAACAATAATTCTTTTATCAAAGGAACCAAAGAACAACCAAAAAAAGAAAGTTTTGCCATAGACAATCAAGCTGAAGATGACGACGAAAACGACGACTGGTCTTCGATTCCAGCTTTCTTACGTCGCAATACGAACAAAGGTAATAATGGTCAAGACAAAGATCGTCCAAAACAATAATTTTAAATTTAATTCTACTTAATTTATGGTTTATGATTTAGTCATTATCGGTGGCGGACCAGCTGGTATTTCAGCCGGAATTTACGCGGCTCGCAAAAAACTAACCACTTTATTTCTAACCTCAGATTTTGGCGGTCAGTCGATTGTCTCACCTGATATCCATAACTGGATTGGTGAGCCGTCTATCTCTGGAACTAATTTAGCTAAAAAACTAGAAACTCATTTGCGACAATATGAAAATAATGATTTAGATATTAAAACGAGAAAAGCTGGTTTGGTAAAAAAAATAGACATGGTAGACAATTTATATACCTTGACCACTGAAGCAAATGATAACTATCAAGCTAAAACAGTTTTAATTACTTCTGGGAGCAAAAGGCGTAAGTTGGAAATCCCTGGAGCTGATAAATTTGATCAAAAAGGTCTAACCTATTGTGCTTCTTGCGACGGACCATTTTTTGCCGATAAAGATGTTGCAATTGTCGGTGGTGGTAATGCTGGTTTCGAAACTGCGAGTCAACTTCTCGCTTACGCTAAAAGTGTAACCCTACTTCACCATCGAGCCAATTTTAAAGCCGATCAAATTACAGTTGATAAAATTTTAGCTCATCCCAAGATGGTGGCTTTAACTGAAGTTGAAACTGTTGAAATTTTAGGTGATCAATTTGTCACCGGACTTACCTATCGTAATCTAAAAACAGGCGGGCTAAAACAATTAGATGTCACTGGTGTTTTTGTCGAAATCGGCTTTAGTCCTAATACCGATTTCGTTAAACATTTAGTTGAAGTTAATAATTACGGGGCCATCAAAGTTAATCCTCTTAATCAACAAACTTCTCGTCCCGGTCTATACGCCGCTGGCGATTGTACTGATTCACTTTATCATCAAAACAACATTGCTTCCGGAGAAGGCGTTAAAGCCGTCGAAGATATCTATAATTATTTACATTTAAAACCAAGCAAACAACTTGGCGATAAACAAAATATACAAGAGTAGAAACATTGCTCCTTCCCAAATATGAATTTTTTGGGAAATGCCCGAAAAAATAAATAAAACAGTGGCTAAAGTCATGGTAATAAGCCCTAAAGTAAAAGTTTGATCATCTAAGGGTAAAGTCCCGAACAAGCCCGGTAAACCGATTACAATCGTCAAATTAAAGACATTAGACCCAAAGATGTTACCAATTGCTACTTCTGGTTTCTTGTTGAGAGCCGCTTTAACTGAAACAAACAATTCTGGTAAAGATGTACCAAGAGCAACCGCCGTAATCGCGATCACTCCAGCTCCAATTTGTAAAATGTCAGACAAAGCAATTACTGAATCAATCAAAAATTTAGACCCTAAAGCTAAACCCAAGATTCCAAGAACTAACCAAACAAAATCAACTAATTTTAATTTACTTTTCGCTTTCTTTTTTAATTCTTTGGTTTCAATTTCGTCTTGATGAATGGCGATGTAAGCTATATAAATAGCATAAGAAGCCAAGAGTAAAACTGTTTCGTAAATATTAATTTGCTGATCCCAAGCTACCATTAAAAACAAAGCGGTAGTTAAAGCGAGAAGTGGTAAATCTAAATTAATTAAATTTTTAGTTACTTTTAATTGACTAGCTAAAATCGCCGCAATCCCCACAATAAGTAAAATGTTAGCAATATTAGAACCTACCGCATTGGCTACCACTATTTCTGGTACACCTTGCCACACTGCCATTAAAGACGAAAAAAGTTCCGGCAACGATGTGCCCATACCAACAATCACCACTCCGACGACAAAAGGTGACAAACCAACCACTAAGCCAATTTTTTCGGCCGAATCTAAAAGCCAATCCGCCCCTTTAAGTAAAATTAAAAAAGAAATTATAAAAACCAAAGACCAGACAAAGATCATAAATTTTTTAGATGAGATTAATAATTATTTAAATCATACCAAAAAAACTAGACTCTAAGCGAACAAGTTGTACACATAATATAATAAATATAATAAAAGTGCCCCGCTCGACGTGTGTGAAATCGAGCGGGGCTAGCCTAATTGGGGGACCAGAAAAAGGGAGATCCTTTAAGACTATAACCGAACTTAAGTTTTAATGCAACTAAAATTCAAAAATAACAAAAATAAACCAAATCTATATCTCTCGTATCGGCAATTTCTCGTTTTATATTATGCAAATAATCCCAGACTTTATTTCTCAAAAATCCAGCGCCAATCATCCAATCTGATAAATTTAATTTATCGGCTTCCTTCAATACAGCCATCATCCATTTATCATTTTTAATTAAATTAATTATGTCTTGTTCGGTCATAAAATACCAAAAAATAATTAAATTTCTAATGATTCAATAATAAAATTATATTCCTTTACATATTTTAATGATTGAGGATTACCATCATAATAATAAAGATGTATCGCATCTGTTCCTCGTTGAATCGACAAACTTTCATAATATGTCCCTTTAAAATAATAATCATTTACAGGCGATCCTTTAATTTTTATCGCTGGATATTTCTTAAATAAAAAATTTTCAACTTGTAAGTCGGGTTCATTTTCCACTAAAGCTTTATGGCTCCCCTCTTCTATTTTTTGATCTTTAAGTATTGTCAAAATAATCGGAGTTAAAGGACCGCCCCAAGCATCAGGAAAATCAAAATCTTTATCATTGATAAAAATCATCGTATTTAATTCATTATTTAAGGGATATGGTTTGGCCGTCCAACCCAAAGGTAATTTAAATTTTAACTCAGACCCCTCAACTACATAAACGTTCTGATCAAAAAAACTTATGTTTTTTTGTTGCCAAATAAATAAACTAACTCCAATTAATAAAATAACTATTAGAGATAACCCTATATATTTTTTCATAAATTAAATTTAACAGAAAAATTAAATTTGTATAGAATAGTTTAGCTTTATTTTATCAATATGGAGCGCTACGCGCACTAAATTGTTGTGGTCACAAGTTACTAAGTATAATTCTTCGCTTACAATGGAGCGCTTCGCGCAAAAATTTATTGTGAGCCACAATAATTTACTCGTCGCCACTCGTAAATTTTCCAGCCCCGGTCTCGATTGTTTTCTTTGCTAAGAAAACATATCTCCGACTTCACAAAACGCAAAAAGGACTGAAGTAGTTTAATAATGTGCGCTTCGCGCGCTAGATTATTGTGAGCCACAATATTTTGTTCGCCGTCGCTCACAAAATTTCCAGCCCCGGTCTCAGTTGTTTTTCCTGCTAAAAAAACATACTTCCGACTTCACAAAACGCAAAACAGAGTGAAGCAGTTCACTCTGTTTTGTCGATTTGTGACCCTACGGGGAATCGAACCCCGATTTTAAGCTTGAAAAGCTCATGTCCTAACCGTTAGACGATAGGGCCAAATAAATTTGCCAGACGAGATATAAACCAGTCCTTCATCCTATCTCCATCACCAAGCGGACAGAGTATTAGGCGAAGCCAACGGGGTATTCTCGACATCCAATAATATATCATATTTTTGATATCTAGCAAAAAATAACGTAAGATATAAAAATTGGAAGAGTGGCTGAGAGGTCGAAAGCGCCCGATTCGAAATCGGGTAAGGGTTTACACCCTTCGAGGGTTCGAATCCCTCCTCTTCCGCTGTTTTTTCACTGCGTGTAAAAACAGCGGTGTGTATTGGACAAAGTTCGAATGTATTTTGAGCTAAATCCCGACTCTGACTAAATGCGCCTCGGACACGCTCGCGGACTCGCGTGTGCAAAAACCAAAAAATTTCCTTGCATTTTCCTCGCGTCTCCTCCCCCCACCCCTCCACCGCGAAGCGTCCAAGACAATAGAAAGGAAATTTTTGGTTTTGCTTCGCCGTCGGCGATTTACATTTGCTCATAAATTCGCTATGATTTAATGAATATGGAAAATTCAATTATTGAAAGCATTCAAAAACTTGCTAAAAATGATGCAAATAAGTTTGTAGAAGCAAACAGTCAAAATAGTTTGCGTCCGCCACTGTATCATGCAGAGAGCTACGTTGATGATATGGTGAAAGATAAATATTTTGCCGCACTAGTAATTCTGCGCCACTATGTAAAATTGACGAGTGATGCATATTGGTCGGATGTCGGTGCATTCAATGTGGATATCTTTATGTTGACGCCAAGTGCTTCATCTCCAATGGGTCCAGGATCTGACTCTGAAGTGATAAGTATTCAATTTGGTAAATACCATACTAATCTCACTGACTCTTCACAGTTTGGATTTGAGCCGCTCATGTTTCACCTTGATAAATTATATTGTTATTTGCCATCAATGCGAGGTGAGAATCCTGACGCTCGACACTTGAACCAATTTTTTCACTGCGAAGCAGAAATAGTTGGAACACTTGATGAATTATTACCGTTTGTTGAGGGATATGTGCAGGCACTTGCGAGGACATTTGTGGCACTCACACCGATCATAAAGCTCATGAGTATTGACTTCTCAAAAACAGAACAGGCACTACAAAACATAATCAATGCTAAGAGTTTCAACAAAAAGACATTCGAAGAAGTATGCCCGTGGCTGCAAGAAAATTCTTCATTCCACTCGGTGAATGATTTTGGAAGAAATATTACCAATAGCGGCGAAGTCGAGCTTGTCCGAGCGATGGGAGATGGTTTGCCGATGTGGCTCTGTAACTACGATAGAGATACGGTTGCCTTTTATCAAAAACCAAATCCTGAAAATACAAACTCTGTTATAAACGCAGACTTGTTATTTGCCCCTATTGTCGAGGGTGGCTTTGGCGGAGAAATTGTAGGCTCGGGACAACGACAGGATAACTCTGAAGAAATTGCCGAATCACTTAAAAGACAAGCTGTTGATAGCGAACCTTATGGGTGGTACACCAATCTTCGTAAGCAGCCAAACTACAAAATAACATCTGGTTTTGGACTGGGAATAGAAAGATTTATCGCCTGGGCACTTGGATACTCTGATATTAAAGATGTTATTCATTATCCACGACTTAAAAATATAAGAACATTGCCATAAATAATATGAAAAAAAATAAACAAAATATTAACGATATGGATTACTCATCTTTTGTTGGATTAATTAAAGAGAGAAATCGTCCTTCTGGAGGCATTAAGACGGTACATGATGTTGCAATAAACGCATTAATAGACAAAAATAAGAAAATACTTGAAATTGGTTCTAATACCGGATTCACGTCGGTTAATATGAGTCTTTTGACAGGATGTAAAAGTGTAGGAGTTGATATTAATCAAAATTCTGTAACTGAATCAATCCGCTACGCTAAAGAAAATAATATTACAAAATCGGTTAAATTTATTTGTGCTGATACGCGCAAGCTTCCATTTAAAGATGGTGAGTTTGATATCATTTGGGTTAGTAATGTCACTTCTTTTATCGCAGAAAAAGAAAGTGCGATACAAGAATATATTAGGGTGTTGCGACCAGGTGGTACTTTAGTTGTGGTCCCGATTTATTACATTAAACCAGTTCCTGATACTATTATAAATGAAGTATCCAAAGCAATAGGAAGCTTGGTTGAAAAATGGGATAAAGGATACTGGTTAAAGCTTTTTATTGATACTTCAAATAAACAGGGAGTTAACCTTGAGCTATATTATGAAAAAGATTTTAAGTATCTTGATCGTACCAACATTATTCCAAAATACGTAAGCGATATTATTGATAAAAATATAAAAGATGAATCTATCGAAATAAAAGCACAAATCAACAAAAGGTTTCAGTATTTTATGAATCTTTTTAATGAAAATTTGCAATACTGCGGCTTCTCAATTCTTTTATTCCAAAAGCGCCATTGTGTTGAAGAAAGCGAATTATTTTTATCTAGGCCAGTTGAAAATATATAAAAAACTACTAAAATATGAGCAAAAAGAAACAAAAAAGTATAATATTAGATAATTATCCTTGGCTAGGAAAAGTTAATTCTCTTGAAGATTATTTAGCCCCTGCTTATTACCATAAACTTCTTAAGAAGTACTCTTTTGAAGGTGTTTCCGATCTTCAATATTTGTCTAAGTTTCTTTCAAAAACAGAGGCTAAAAATGTGCTTGAGTTAGGTTGTGGGAGTGGCAGGGCAACTAATGTTGCATTACGAACATTTTCAAATGCAGATTTTACCCTAGTCGATTTAAGTAATAAAATGATCGATTATGTGAAAGGTCGTTTTTCAAAGTTTCCAAAAGTTAAATTTATAACACAAGATGCAACCTCTTTTCTAGAATCAACAAAAGTAAAATATGATTTAGTTTATTCATTGTGGAGTTTTTCTCATTCAGTTCATCAATATCTACATCGTTTAGGGACAGAAAAAACATCAATTTATATTAAATCTGTTTTGTTAAAATTCATAAGGGAGAATCTTAAAAAAGGAGGCAGATTTTTTCTTATTCATTTTGATTCAATGTCAGATGAGCAAACAATACTCATGCGCCAATGGCAAAGAACAACTTCTGATTTTTCCGATCTTTCACAGCAAAGTCCCTCTAAAAGAATTTTAGATTCTATTTTACTCGATATGGATAATCATAATGAAATCACGTTATCCGTACAACATTTACAGGGTGATCCAATACACTACGCAACAAAAGAAGAGTTATTGGAAGTCTATTTAAATTTTCACCTCGAAACATTTTTCAACAAAGATTCGCTTTTGTCTACTACGGTGTTAGATGATATTATTAAGAAATCTAAGTCATTTAAACAAAGTGACGGATCTTATAGTATTCGGCCGGGATGTTATATTTACTCTTTTACTAAAAAATAATTTAAAAATATAAAAATTAAAATATGAATAATCTCACTGTCCCGTCAAAACTTAAAAAGGGGGATTTAATTGGTATTATATCACCTTCTGCAGGTATTCACCCAAAGGCAGCTCATAGAATAGAGAGTGTTAAAAAAATGATTGAAAAAATGGGATTTAGGGTTTGTCTGGGGAAAAGCGTTATGAGTGAGGGAGTTTCATATGTATCGGGAAGTATTGAAGATCGAGTTGCTGATCTTCACGACATGTTTAAAAACCCAGAAGTAAAGATGGTTCTTACTGCTACCGGTGGTAATCATTCTAATCATCTTTTATCCTATATTGATTACGACATGATTAGAAAAAATCCAAAAATCTTTATTGGAGCTTCAGATATAACAGTTTTGCATTACGCACTAAATACTCAAGCAGGACTTGCAACCTACTATGGCCCTTGTGCTGCATCACAATTCGGAGAATATCCTGAAATGTTACCATATACTAAAAAGTGGTTTGATTGGGCATGTGTTGAAAATGAGTCATTTTTACCTAGTATGGATGTAGAAGCTTCTGAAGCGTGGACAGATGAATTTCTTGATTGGTTTCAAAAGCTTGATCAAGTTCGTCCACGTGAAATGATTAAAAATCATGGCTATCATTGGCTGGTTGGTGGAAAGTCGCAAGGCGAAGCTCTTCCTGCTTGTATTTTATCTATGAACAGATTGGCAGGTACAAAGTACTGGATAAATCCAAAAGGAAAAATTTTATTTTTTGATGTTCTTATCTCAGAAGGAGAAATAAATGAGGCACTAGTTGATGCCTTGCTTACTGATCTTAAAAATATTGGTGTGTTTGATGAGATTGTTGGACTTGTGGTAGGAAGACCTCAGGGATTTACAGAAAAAGCAAAAAAGGTATTATATGATCAACTTCAAGAACTTACACAAAAAAAATACCCGATTGTCACAGAGTTCGATATCGGACACACCGATCCGCTTGTGACAATCAGGTACGGCCAAAAAGTTGAGCTTGATTCTTCTACTAATCAGATTCGCCTTTTGGGCTAAATAATTTCTGAATTAGTTCAGAACCAATCCCTGAGGTAACCATAGCCTCTTTTCTATTATTCAGGAGCTTTGCAAGCCAGTCTACCGCTCCACCATCTGCCAATTGAACCGATCGATTCTCTTGATCGTTAGCAAAAATGTGAAAGCAGAGTTGTGGATAATAACCCAGTCCGCAAATCCTCGTAAAGTCGAAGCAGAACCGAACACCCGGATATCTTGATCGAAGTGGTTTTATAATTCTTTTCTCCAGACCAGAGAAGTGTTTCGTTCGATCCGGAAGACCATTTTTCAAAAAATCATCCGATGAAAGAGCACTCACATCATCAATCTCACTAGGAAATTTAACCTGATATTCTCTGAAGACATTGAAGTCTTCATCCAAAGAATGGCGAGGTATTTCTCCTAGGGGAATATTCAGGCTACTGGCGACTTGTTCAAAGAACCTCATGTCGGAAACCTTGACTGACAAATCTTTGAACTTATACCCATTTTTCTGGAGGTTTTGCAGTGCGTCCAGTAGAATAGATATATGGGTTTGGAGCCATGGCATTGCGAATCCTCCCACAGGATTTACACCACCAGAACAAAGAGCAAAAAGGTTAAAGTGTTGCATGTAACCTTTGTTCTTGTCGAACGGCTGAAGACGAAGTACTCGACCTGATGAACAGAGACTGACGACATCACCAGAAGACTCTGTGAGAAGGTCTTTTTTTCTTCGATGAGCGCATTCGAGCGCCAACTGTGTCGTGACATCGCCGACCACCTCAGAACCTCTAATAGTTGACATTGTTTTGTCCTGACTGATTTTGCTAAGAATAGCATTTAGTCCGACTGGTGCAATGGGAGACATCTGAACAATGTCAAAATTTTGAGGAATAGCAGCGTAGCACATTCGAGCAAAATCGAAGAGCTCATTCTGTTCAATGGAGCTCGTTCCAAAGAATTCCAGCTTTGATTCATACTCCGTGAGTAGGTCGGTCGCTTTCTTTTTTGCAACTCGGCTTCTCCACGCATGTATCAGAACCGGCTGTAGGCGACGCATCGGTGTTGTTGACAGAATCTCGAGGAGGTTGGGCACACCAAGCTCCTCGGAGATGCTTTGGAGCATCTTTTCTTCCGAACTCTTGGGGCTCATAATTATCTCCTTTTTGGATTGTGAAAGAACTAACCTTGAGTACATCTCAAGGCAAAGATTAATATAGCATAACAAGTCTTGCTTGTAAATGATTCAGCACAATCCGCTCTTTAAGAGATACTATAGACTCAAACGAAGCCATAGAGTGAATACGAAGCAACACCGAGCAGGCATCGCGAGTGGAGCGAGCGGCCAGTGCGAGGTGATTGCGAAGTGTGAGCGGACTTTCGAGTTACCGCCAAACGCGGATATGAGAGCGCCTCGGTCGCCGTGAGGGCGGAGAAAAGAGCAAACAAAAATGTCATAATAAGATTGCTCTTTTCGGAGACTGAAACGGCGAAGCAAAACCAAAAATTTCCTTTCCATTTCTTTTTCCGCTTCGCGGTGGAGGGGTGGGGGGAGGAGACGCGAGGAAAATGCAAGGAAATTTTTTGGT